>OFHA01001097.1_pt1 | contig 20340 bp, 17 predicted proteins | sample 1521891 | NCBI WGS metagenome assembly OFHA01 (sample SAMEA3504089, study PRJEB24116) | mouse gut metagenome | biome: mouse gut; feature: mouse-associated habitat; material: faeces | place: Denmark | collected 2011
TCCGGAGCCATTTTCACGATATGTATACACTGTAAAGCCATTATATTTCCATTCACCATCTTCACCATCGCCCAAACAGCTAGGGGAATAATCTGTAGAAGAAGGAGTTCCCAAAGCACTCTGCAAACTACTTGCACTTTGTCCAATATATCCCGTTGCAATTTGTTTTGCATCCTTTGCAGGTTCTGCCTGTTGTGCTGGTTGTGCCTCTTGTGCAGGTTGTGCGCCATATGAAGCAGTTGCCTCTTGTGCAGGTTCTGCCTCTTGTGCCCCTTGTGACTGTTCTGTTTTTCGTGCTGGTGTTGCTTTTGTTGCGCCATCAGTTTGTACTGCTTTTTGTGCAGGTTCTGCCTGTTTTGTTTCTACTTTTTCAGCTTTTTCAGCCTTTTCAGCCTTTTCTGGTTCTTCTGGGGCTTGAGGTGATTCTGGCTGTTGTGCTTTTTCAGCGGGTGTTGCTTTTTCAGCGGGTTCAGCCTTTTTGACATCTTGCTTTTCTGTATCATTTTGTTGTTCTATTTCTGTGGGATTTTGTGTCACATCTCCACTGGTACAAGCTGTCAATATTGTACCACTACATACCACAGTAGCAAAAAGCAATATCATTTTTTTCATAATTATACTCCCTCTCTCTCATTGCTTTTATTGATATAAAAAATAGGTGACATACTCCCACCGCCTATGCTAACGCATAGAGGCGGGGGCTTCTCGTTCGATAGTACCAATGTACTAAGCATAAGCGAGCTAACCCCGTGTGTCCCACGGTTTCTGTAATATAATATTCTAAGATATTACTAACTTTATACCTTGATTTCTAATATTTATACTTGCATTGTAATCACGATTGATAGTAATACCACAGCAATCACAATGATATATTCTATCATTTAGTGATAAATCTTCCTTGATATGATTGCAATTACTACAAGTTTTTGAACTTGGAAACCATCTATCTATTTTAATCAGTTGTTTTCCTAAATTTTCAAGTTTATATTTTAGAAATGTGGTAAATATACCCCATCCATTGTCAGCAACAGATTTCCCAAAATTTAATGCTTGTGACATAGCTTTCATATCTAAATCTTCAATACATATACAATCATAGGCATTGGCTATCTGCCTCGATAGTTTATGTAAGAAATCTTTTCTTTGATTAGATACTTTTTCATGTAATTTAGCAACTTTTAAGCGTTGTTTGGCTCTGTTCTTGCTACCTATTACACATCTTGAGAGTTTTCTCTGCTCCCTTGCTAACTTTTCTTGAGATTTTCTAAAATACCTTGGATAGTCTGCTGAAGTTTCATCACTTGCAACGTATAATTCTTTCATAGAAAAATCTAAACCTAAAAAGGTTTTAGGTTCTATTGTTTGTATTTGATTATCATACTCACATAGAATACTTGCATAATATTTTTCACTTGGAGTTTGGCTTATTGTCACAGATTTTATTTTATAATCTTTAGGTATTTGTTTATGTTGCTTTACTTTTACTAAATCCACTAATTTTGGTAACTTTAGAAAACCATTTTCTAAAGTGATAGTATTTCTTTGATTATTTGTAGTATAACTTTTTTTATTTTTATGCTTACACTTAAATTTTGGAAATCCACTTTTAGTATTGGTGAAAAAGTTAGTAAAAGCTTTTTGTAAATTCATTTGAGCATTAGCAAGTGCTAAACTATCTACTTCTTTAAGCCATTCAAATTCAATCTTGTATTGAGCAGGAGTATTATTTAATTTTTGTTTCGTTTGTTTGTAGTAATCTATCTTATCGGATAACATCTTATTGTATATAAATCTTGTACAGCCAAAAGTTTTAGCAAATAGTATCTTTTGTTCTTCATTTGGATAGATTCTAAATTTATATGCTTTATTTTGTTTCATATTTTTCCCCCCTGCCTTTCTATATATTTTATTATGGTTTCAATATTAGCTTCACCTGTCGAAATCAAGCAAAAACTTTGACTCCAAAAATATTCTTTCCACAGTTTTTGTCTAATCTGTGGATATTCTTTTTTTATTAATCTACTACTTGCACTTTTATATGCATTTATAAATTTACTTATTTCTGTATTAGGGTGTGCTTTGAAAAGTATATGCACATGGTCTATATCATAATTCCATTGTTGTAATGTTATGTTATATTTAGGACTGATATATTCAAATATTTCTTTCGCTCTATTAGATATTTCATCATTTATTACTTTCCTTCTATATTTTACTACAAGTATCAAATGATAGTTTAAGCTGAATACCGAATGTGCATTACTATCTAATTTCATCATATAATCACCATTTTTTTATTATTCGACTGATTATACTATATTATTTTTCGTTTGTCAATAATGAGAACGCAATTCATCCCCCACCTAAGAGGTGGGGGAATTCTTGCTGAAATTAGTTAAAATGCAATCATATTTAGAATGCATCACTCCACATTTGAACACCATCAATGTAGCAAGTAATCTGTCCATCTCCCGAACCTGAAATTGGCACAGAAAATGGTAATGATTTTTGTTCATCTAATACAACACTTTCACCATTATCATCTGTTTTTACAATTTTAATGTGTGCCTTTGTCACACCTGCCGCTGGCGGATTTACAGTATATGTTTTTGTTTTTGTATTTTGTATAGGTTGCTGTGGCTGTTCTGGTGTTTGATTTTCTGGTGTTTGCTCTTCTGGCTGTTGTGTATTTTCTTCAGGTTCATTTTGTTGTGATTTTCCTAGGCTAATAACAAGCCCTACTTCTGTTCCCTCTGGTACTTCTTCTCCTACCTCTTTTGTTTGTGTTATTACAATACCTTCTTCAACACTATCACTTTCTGTTAATGTAACATCTCCCACATTCAATTTAGAAGATTTTAACGCCTTTTCTGCTCTGGATTGTGTTAAGCCTTCTACTTTTGGCACAATAGTCGTTTTGGTTTCTTTTCCTCTCGAAACAACAATACTAATTGTTGTTTCTGCTGTTATTTTAGTACCCTGTGAAGGCGTTTGTTCCATAACGGTTTCCATTTCTGCATCTTCATCATATTCATAGGATACTTTTGGCTCTTTTCCTATCAAATTTTTAATTTTTTCAACAGCAATTTCTTCCTTATCACCTTTCAAATTTGGCATGGTTTCTTCTGTTGTTTCTTTACCCAGGCTAACTGTAACGCCTACCTCCATACCTTTTTTAATATCGCTATTTTCTTCTGTAGACTGTGCTGTAATAATACCTTGTGCATATCTTTCGCTATAAACAGATTTTTCTTCCACAACACGATAACCGTCTTTTTGTGCCAATTCTTGTGCTGTTTTTAATTCCATTCCTACAAATGACTTTACTTTTGCCGTTTCAGAACTATCTCCAAACAATCCTGCTTTTGTACCAAATGCTTTTACACCAATCGCACTAATAATCGCAATAATAATCAATGCTGTTGCAACTGCTGCAAAAACAACTTTTTTTTCTCTTACCTTATCAAATCCTTGTTCATATTCTTCCTCTTGTCTTGGATTTCTTCTATTCTGCATATCCAATTTTGGGCGTCTACTTCTTCTAACAGGCTCTACTTCTTCATATTCTCTTTCAAAATCATCATCTTTTGAAATTCTAATATTTTTAATACCTTGTTTTTCTTGTTTTGCCATCATTTCCTCCGTCGCAGATAATTCCTCTTGTCTTGCCTGCTCCATTCTTCTTGCTTCTGCTTGTTTTTTATTGTTGTCTACTGTCGAAAGATATTGTATTTCAGGCTGTGAGGCTCTTGTTCTGGAAGGCATTTGCTGTGCCATACCATTTGTTTCATTTTTTGCTGCTGCCAATTCTTGTATCATTTCCTCTATTGTAGCATATCTCTCATCTGCCTTTTTTCTAGTTGCCTTTCTAATAATCATTTCCAAACTTGCAGACACTTTGGGATTATATTGACGAATATCAGGCAATTCTTCATTAATCTGCTTCATAGCAACAGCAACAGAAGTATTTGCTTGAAAAGGGAGTTGTCCTGTTACCATTTCAAACATTGTAATACCCAAAGAATAAATATCGCTTTTTTCATCTACATAACCACCTCTTGCCTGCTCAGGCGAAAAATAATGCACAGAACCCATTGCTGTTGTACTAGTTGTCATTGTTGCACCATTTGCCGCTCTTGCAATACCAAAGTCTGTTACTTTAATAATGCCATCTGTACCTACTAATATATTTTGTGGTTTAATATCTCTATGTATAATATGGTTTTTGTGTGCCTGTGCAATACCAGAAGCAATTTGCATAGAAACATTAATTGTTGATTTAGTATCAAAAGGTGCTTTTTCTTTAATTGCCTGTTTTAATGTATCTCCATGCACATATTCCATAACAATAAAATAGACATTACCTTCCTGTCCTACATCATAAACACGCACAATATTAGGATGAGAAAGTCTTGCAGCAGCTAAAGCTTCAGAACGAAAACGTGTTATAAATTCTTCATCGCCTATAAATTCTTCTCTTAGTATTTTCACAGTGACATATCTTTCTAATGTTCTGTCTTTGCCTCGAAACACAATAGCCATGCCGCCTGAGCCTATTTGTTCTAGCAATTCATATCTGTCTAATAATACAGTACCGATTCGCAACATGATTATTCACCTCTTTATATTTCAATTAATATTAATGAAATATTATCCAAGCCGCCTTTTTGATTGGCAAGGAGTACTAACTTTTTGACTTTTTCTTCTGTGGAACATTCTTGCTTTAATATTGTTGCCATTTCGTTTTGAGATACCATATTACTTAGTCCATCTGTGCAAAGCAGTATTTTATCCCTTTGTTTAATATCTTCTATTACAACATCTGCCTCTACATCTTCCCTGATACCGATTGCTCTTGTAATGATATTCCTTTTAGGGTGAACTTCTGCCTCTTCTCTTGTAATTGTGCCACTTTTTACCAACTCCATAACATAAGAATGGTCTGTTGTAATTTGTTTTAAATCATTTTGTCTATATAAATATGCTCGGCTATCCCCCACATAAACAACAAATACTTTACCTTTTTCTATTGCTGCTGCTACCAGTGTTGTACCCATATCCACAAATTCTATGCTTTGCTTCGACTTTTGAAATACTTTTCTATTGCATATCATAATGGATTCCATCATTTTATCCAATATTTCCTCATTTTTAGATTGTTCCATTGCATCTGCAAAAGCAGAAATTGCCGTACTGCTTGCTACTTCTCCAGCATTACAACCTCCCATACCATCTGCTACTAAATACAAATTTTTTTGCTCATTAATATAAATTGCATCCTCGTTATTCGTTCTTTTCATACCAATTACACAATTGCCAACTGCTTTCATAATGAAAACACCTCCCAAACACATGGTTTTGTTTTATATATCATAATAAAACTTTATCAAAAAAGTCAAATAGATTACTAAATTTACAAAATCATATTATCTTTTTGATAACTTCTTCTTAACTGTCCGCAAGCTGCATCAATATCACTGCCTAATTTTCTTCTGATTGTTGTTTCAATACCTCTTTTTTGTAATATCTGAGCAAAATGCTGTATCTGTTTTTCATTACTTTTGCTGTAATTTCTTTCTTTTACATCATTAACAGGTATCAAATTAACATGACAAAGCATATCATGCAGTTTTTCAGATAATTCCATAGCACAGCTTTCGTTGTCGTTTACACCCTTTATCAAAGCATATTCAAATGTAATACGTCTTTTTGTTTTATCGCTATATTGTTTACATACATTGCATATTTGTTCCATACTATATTTTTTTGCAATAGGCATAATGCTTTGTCTAATATTATCATTTGACGCATGGAGAGATACTGCTAATGTAATTTGTAAATTTTCAGAAAGTAAATCATATATTTTATCTACAATACCACAAGTAGAAAGTGTAATATGTCTTTGTCCTAAATGCAATCCTTTTTCATGGTTTAACAAATGTATAAATCGTATCACATTATCATAATTGTCTAAAGGTTCTCCGCTTCCCATAAGTACCACACCTGAAATACGTTGTCCTACATCTTTTTGTATTTCATAAATTTGAGAAAGCATTTCTCCTGCTGTCAAATTTCTTTCTACACCATCTAATGTCGAGGCACAAAAACGACAACCCATACGGCAACCGGCTTGTGTTGAAATACAAACTGTATTACCATAATCATATCTCATCAAAACACTTTCTATAAGCAAATTATTTTGTATTCCAAATAAATATTTTGTTGTACTGTCTATATTAGAAATCAACTTTTTTATTTGTTTTACACCAGAAATATCGCCATATTGCTTTAACTTTTCTCTTAAATCTTTTGGAATATTTGTCATATCATCTATTTCTGTAATATGCTTGCTATGCAGCCAATCAAATATTTGTTTTGCTCTAAAAGACGGCTGTTTCCATTGTTTGATAATGCTTTCCCATTCTTCTAAAGTCATAGAAAGCATATCCATTTTTTCCATGTTTTGTTACTCCTTTCGTATAAAACGAGCAATAAAAAAACCGTCTGTATGATGTATATGAGGGTACAATGTAACATATCCCTTTTCTGCTGTTTCTGAATAAAACTCAGAAGGCAAATAAGTACGAATATCCTCTAATTCAAAATTTTTATACTGCTCTAAAAACCATTCTACATTTTTTTCATTTTCTTTTTTGCATATTGTACACGTACTATAAACCAGTATGCCATTTTGTTTGACATATTGCGCTGCTTGTTTTAATATATTTTTTTGCACTATCAATATATTATCAATATCATTTCCATTTTTTTTCAATCGTATATCTGGTTTTTTTCTTATCAATCCCAATCCAGAGCATGGCGCATCTACAAGCACTCTATCAAATGACTTTTCATACTGCTTTTGATATATTGTACCATCCTGTTGTTTTGGTGTAATGATAGAAATAGACAATCTTTCTGCTCCTTCTTGCAATAATTCCAATTTGTGCTGGTATATATCGCATGAGTAAATATTTCCTTTATTCTGCATTTTTTCTGCTATTAAAAAACTTTTTCCCCCAGGAGCAGCACAAATATCTAATATACTTTCATTGGGTTGAGGAGAAAGCACTTCCACTGCTGTTACAGAACTTTCATCTTGCACATGAAATTTTCCATCATGATAGCTTTGCAATTTTGCAATATTTGCTGTTTTTTGCAAATGCAGTACATTTTGATAATATTTGCTTTCTTTTACCACTATATCACATTGTTCTAATTCCTTTTTTAATTCCTGTTTTGTTGTGCATAATGTATTTACTACAATACTGACATCTGGAGCTACATTATTTTGTATACAGAGTGCTTTTACAAAATCATAATCATATTGATGTAGCCACATTTTTAAAAGCCATATTGGGTGAGAATATTTTAAACAAAGATATTCCACAGCATATTCCTTTTCATCTGGAAGTACTATGCTATCTTTCTGTCTAATAGCATTTCTCAGCACAGCATTTACAAAACCTGATAAACTGGTTAAACCTCTTTTTTTAACTAATTTTACAGATTCATCACAGATAGCATTTTCAGGAACTTTCATAAAATATAATTGATATATAGCCGTTCTTAACACAGCCAATATATAAGGTTTTATTTTTTTCATTTTGACATGGGAAACATTATCTATTACAAAATCAATATAATATAAATTTCGTAATGAACCATTTACAATTTCCGTTACAAATGCCCTATCTTTTGGAGGCATTGCACCATTTTGTCTAAGTAATTTTCTTAATACTGTTGTGTTATATTTTTCCTCTTTTAAAATTTCCAATAGAGCTTGTACTGCAATCTCTCTTGGATTGATTTGTATTGTCATTGTTTTTCTCCTAAAATATTACTGCACTTTTTTCAATCTAAATTAAAACTACTATATCATTTTGAAAATGATTATTTTCCTCTTATAAAACTATATTTTACATGATACACAGCATTGTCGCAACTATTTTTATATTACCATTTTCTTAAAAATATAAAGGGGAAAGACACTTTTTTAGTATCTTTCCCAAATCGCCAACATTTTTAATCTTTTTAATCTCTGTTACGTGATGAAAGTAATGAAAACAGTCTTAATAAATTGACAATAGCTGTTGCTGCGGCAGCAACATATGTCATAGCAGCAGCCGTCAAAACTTTTTTTGCACCACTTAATTCTGTATCATATAAATAACTTTGATTTTCAAGCATATATAATGCCCTTCTGGAAGCATCAAATTCTACTGGTAACGTTACCAGTGTAAATAATACAACAAGTGAAAAAAGTAATACACCTGCTAATATTAAATAATAACTCAAATGTCCATTAATCAACAATCCTATCATAACCAAAGGGATAGACAAATTAGAGCCTATATTGCTAAGAGGTACAACAGCACTTCTTAACCACAAAAAACTGTAATGCTCTGCATGCTGTATAGCATGACCTGTTTCATGTGCTGCAACGCCCAATGCTGCCACAGACTGACTACTGTATACAGATTCAGATAATCTCAATACCCTATGGCTTGGGTCATAATGGTCTGTTAAGTTTCCTGCTACTCTTTCAATTCTAACATCTGATATCCCTGCTGCATTTAACATCTGTCTTGCTACTTCTGCACCTGTCAATCCTCTGCTATTTGCAAATTTTGAATACTTTTTAAATGTGCTGTTTACACGGAATTGTGCTACAACACTAAATATCATTACAATAAAAAATAATCCCAAATACGATGTATTATATCCCCAAATCATATTTACATTCCTCCATTTCCATTATGAAAAATGTTAGCAATACTTTTTTATTTGTTAGTTATATCATATTTTATAAAATATGATACACTAACAAATACAGTCAAATGTATTCATGCAATTTATTTACAAATACATATAACTGCGAAATCAATATTTTTTATATGATTTCATAACACCATACGATATTTTTATTATTTTGTCTGCTTTTATGCCAATATTGTACCAATTTCAATGCTATGTCCTCTTAAATAGGCATCTGCTGACATTCTTTTTTTGCCTTTTGCCTGTACTTCTGTTATCACAATACTTCCATCAGCTGCTGTTACAACAAATCCTTTTTTGTTCACTGCTGTTACTTCTCCTATTTTTCCAGATGGCTGTTCTATTTTTTCTGCCTGCCATATTTTAATCATATCATCATGATACATAGTATATGCTGTAGGTGTTGGGTCTAAACCATGTATCAAACAAATAATCTCATCACATTTTTTTGACCAATCAATATGACCTGTTTGTTTTGTGAGCATAGGCGCATAACTTGCTTCTTGTTCATTTTGAGGAATCCTTTGGAGTGTACCTTTCTGTAATCCTTCTATTGTTTTCAAAAGCAATTCCGCACCTATTACAGACAATTTATTATGAATACTACCATATGTGTCATTTGGTAAAATATCAATACTTTGTTTTAAAAGCATATCACCTGTATCCATACCTTTCGCCATATACATTGTTGTTACGCCTGTTTGTTTTTCTCCATTGATAACAGACCATTGTAAAGGTGCTGCGCCTCTATATTTTGGCAACAAAGAGCCATGTACATTAATACAGCCATATTTTGGCATATTTAATATTTCTTCTGGCAATATTTGACCAAATGCAGTCACTGCAATGCAATCTGCATGATATGTTTTTAATTTTTCTATAAATTCTGTTTCTCTTACTCTTGCAGGCTGAAGTACTTCAATACCTAATTGCAATGCTTTTTCTTTTATAGGAGAAAAAGCCACTTTTTTCCCTCTGCCTTTTGGCTTGTCTGGTTGTGTGATGACAGCAAGTACATCATAATTTTGAGAAAGTATTTCTAATGAAGGCACCGCAAAATCTGGTGTACCCATAAATATTATTTTCATTCTTTGTCCTCCCATATTGTTTCAGTATCTGGCAATGCTTTATCTGTATAAAGTATACCATCTAAATGGTCTGTTTCATGGCAAAGTGCTACTGCTAACAGTTCTGTACCTTCCACAACAATTTTTTCTCCATTTCTGTCAAGTGCTTCTACTTTTACATATTCTGGACGTTCTACTTGTGCAGTTTTTCCTGGTAAACTCAAACAGCCCTCATCTCCTACTACTGCTCCTTTTGTTTCCACCACAACAGGATTAATCATCTCAATTAAGCCTTCTCCTGTATCAATTACAACAACCCTTTTTAATATACCCACTTGAGGCGCAGCTAATCCTACACCATTTGCCTGATACATCGTATCAGCCATATCATCTAATAATGTTGTAATTTTAGGTGTAATTTCTTTTACCTCTTTACATTTTTTTCTCAATATTTCATCGCCTTTTAAACGAATTTCTCTGATAGCCATTTGTTTTTTCTCCTTTCTTAATTTACAGTTTTTCTGAATCATAATGAAATTTTGTTATTATACTACATTAACTGGATTCATTGTTAAATTTAAAAGCACGTCCCATTTTTTATGTGCGCTCCATTTTTGACAGCAATACAGCACAAAATCACGCAAAAGTTCCTCTTGCGTACATTTTATTAGTATTCTCCATCGATATTCCTGACGGAATTTAGAAAGTATTGCTGGTGCTGGTCCTAATATTTGAAATAATCCCTTACGATTATAATATAACATAATATCCGCCAAATATATAGCACTTTCTTTCACTTCTTTTTCATTTTTTCCAAAAAGCAGTACCGTAAATATATTTGAAAAAGGCGGGTACTCCATCATCTGACGGATTTGTATTTCTTGTTCATAAAATGTTTCATAATACTGTTTTGCTGCAAGTACAATACTGTAATGTTCTGGGGAATAAGTTTGTATAAATACCTCCCCTGCTAATTCGTCACGTCCTGCCCTGCCTGCGGCTTGTGTAATGAGCTGAAAAGTAATTTCACTTGCTCTATAGCTTGCCATATGCAATGATAAATCTGCTGCCAATATTCCTACTAATGTAACATTAGGAAAATCATGTCCTTTTGCAATCATTTGTGTTCCTATCAATATATCTGCTTTACCTTGTCTAAACTGTTCCAATATTTTCTGGTGACTATTTTTAGACATTGTAGTATCTAAATCCATACGCAATACATTTGTCTCTGGAAATATTTTTTTAATTTCCTGCTCTATTTTTTGTGTTCCTGTACCAAAATATTTAATATATTTTGAACCACATACAGGGCATACAGAAGGATTCTGTATTCTTTTTCCACAATAATGACAAACAAGTTCCTGCTCTGAATAGTGATATGTATATGCAATATCACACTGGTCACACTTCATTACGTGTCCACACTGTCTGCAAGATACAAATGTAGAATGTCCTCTCCTATTCAAAAAAAGTATTGTTTGCCTTTTTTGTTGTATATTTTGTTTCATTGCTTCCAAAAGCTGTCTGCTAAATACAGAACGATTTCCCTGTTCCAATTCCTGACGCATATCTGTTATTGTTACATGAGGTAAATGACTTCCTTTTGTTCTATTTTTTAATTTTAAAAGTGTATATTCTCCTTTCATCGCTTTGTGATATGTCACTAAATCTGGCGTAGCACTTCCCATTAAAAGCAAACAGCCTGTCATATGGCTCATTTGTTCTGCTATATCTCTTGCATCATATTTCGGTGTAATATCAGAGCGATAACTGCTTTCATGTTCCTCATCTATAATAATTATGCCTAAATTTTCAAAAGGCATAAACAATGCAGAACGTGGTCCTATAATAATTGATATTTCTTTATCTCTTGCTTTTTTCCATTGGTCATATCGCTCTCCATAATTTAAACGACTATGTGTTACAGAAACTTTTTCGCCAAAACGAGATAAAAACCGTTCTACCATTTGAGGTGTCAACGAAATTTCAGGTACAAGAACTATCGCTTGCTGTCCTTTTTGTATCACCTTTTCAATCATTTGCATATAAATTTCTGTTTTACCACTTCCTGTAATACCATGTAAAAGCACTGGCTTTTTTTGTTTTTGCTCTAATATATGAGTTAATGCACACAATGCTTTTTGTTGTTCCTCTGTTGGTACAAATGCCTGTGTATGAGATACAGTATATTTTGTTACCTGTCTTTTCTCTATTTTTCTAATTTGTTTCAAAACGCCTTTTTTTAATAGTGTTTTAATAGGGGAATCTGTTAAAAGCAATTTCTGTTTCATATCGTCTGCGGTTGCCTGTTTGCCATCTGACAAATATTCCATTACTTTTTTTTGTCCTAGCATATTTGTTTTACATTTTGCTTTTTCCCATGTTTCTGTAATGATGACATCATCATCGCTTAATGTATATAATATTACTTCTTTTTCATAATTTTTTTGTCTCACATTTTGACGCAATACAATGATTTCTTTTTCTTTTAAAGATTGTATGGCATTTTGTGCATTTTTTCCTAATTCCTCTATGATATCCTCTACAAAAGCAATATTTTGTTTTTGTTTCAAATAATCAATTAACATTTTTTCTGTGGAAGAAATAAACATATCTTTTTCCACTTCTTTTTTTAACACAATTTGCCATTGAATTTTTGTTTTAATACCTGCTGGCATCATTGTCTGAAGACATTGACTCAATGTGCAAAAATATTTTTTTTGCATCCACTGTGCCAGTGCAATACTTTGTTTTGTAAAAATAGGTTTTCCGTCATCAAGCACTTTTATAATACTTTTCACTTTTTGAGGAGGTACTTCTGTTTGTTCTGCAATATCTACAATATAGCCTTCTGTATTCTTATTTCCCTTTCCAAAAGGAATAATGACACGAACGCCAACACAAACAGGGCAATATTCTTGTGGTACAATATAATCAAATACTTTATCTACTTCTTTATTTTTTAGACTTAATATGACTCTTGCATACATAAAAATTGCCCTCCTTGCTGTATATATGACTTTATTTCTATAACAAAATTATGTTCTATAATATTAAAATGCAAATATATTATTGTGTATTGGTCAAATAAAGGGAAACTTTCTCGTTTCCCTCTTTCATGACATTACTTTTTTACTTTACTATACAGAAATATGATATTACATTTCTATATTTTCCCAAGCCTCATCTTGTTCTTTTGCAGAAGCATCATTTTGTATAATTTTAATTTTTCCTTCATACAACTCATTTACAGCAATGGATACAGGACGGTCTATTTTCGTTTTTGTTGTCATAGGTTCAGCATGGTCTACAAGCTGTCTAGCTCTTTTTGCCGCAACAATAACAATGGTGTAACGGCTGCTTACTACATTATCTGCATCTGCATCTTTATTTAATACTTCCAATAAATCTGTATAAGATGGTCTTAACATGATGTAATCTCTCCTTTAAATTGTTTTTTGATATTGATATTTCTACTACTTTTCATACCTTCCACTTTTACAATATCACAAATAGCATTTACTGCACAACAAACAGTATCATTGATAACAATATAATCATATTGTGGTACAAATTCCATTTCTTCTATTGCACGATTGATACGACGCTGTATTGTTTGTTCATCTTCTGTTGCTCTTTCTGTCAATCTTTTTTTCAGTTCCTTTGCGCTAGGAGGTATCATAAATACTAATATACAATCTTTATAAATCTTTTTTATTTGCAGAGCGCCTTGTACTTCAATTTCTAATATCACATTTTTACCTTCTGCCATTTGTTGTTCTACATATTTTTTAGGTGTGCCATAATAATTACCGCAAAATTCTGCCCACTCTAAAAGTTGATTTTCATTTTTCATTTTTTCAAATACTTCTCTGGTATAAAAATAATAATGTACACCATCTATTTCATTGTGTCGTGGGGAACGTGTTGTAGCAGAAACAGAAAGCGCAAATTGTTGCTGTTTTTCCACCAATTCTTTTACAACTGTTCCCTTTCCTGTGCCAGAAGGTCCAGAAATAATCATTAACATTCCTTGTTTTTTCATTCCTCTGTTATCCTCCCTTCATTTGCCTTCTCTATTTGTTTTGTTGAATCCAATCTACTACCTATTGTACCAGGTATATTTGGAGAAAGCACAACCTGTCCTGTATCCATCATAATCACACTTCTTGTTTTTCTGCCATATGTAGCGTCAATCAGCGTTCCTTTTTCTTTTGTTTCCTGCACAATTCTTTTAATTGGTGCAGAATCTGGATTTAATATAGCAATAATACGGTTTGCAGAAACCATATTGCCATATCCTATATTTAAAAATTGTATACAATCCATTTTATTCTCCATTATTCTATATTTTGTATCTGCTCTCTTATTTTTTCAATTTCACTTTTCATTTCTATTGTAATGCCAGTAATTTCAATATCATTTGCTTTTGATGCAATAGTATTCACTTCTCTATTCATTTCCTGCACCAAAAAGTCTAATTTTCTACCAATTTGTCCGCCTTTCTGGAGTATTTCTTTTAACTGTATGATATGACTTTCCAGTCTTGTAATTTCTTCATCTACACAGCTACGGTCTGCAAATAATGCTGTTTCCATAGCAATACGCTGTTCATCTGCTTCCATACCAGATAAAAGTTCTTTAATTCTGTTTTGTAGTTTTTCTTTATATTCTTTTACTACAATAGGACTTCTTTTTTTTATTTGCTCTGTCATTTGTTGTATCAATTCTCTTTTTTTCAATATGTCATTGACAAGTGCTTCTCCTTCTTTTTGGCGCATTTCCACAAATTTTAATATTGCCTCATCTAGTGCAGGTAACAATGTTTCCCATAATACATCTTTTTGTTCTTCTGCTTTTTCTACTGAAATAACATCAGCAAAACGTGCCACTAAATCCAATTTATATTTTGAATAAACACCAAATTTTTGCTCCAATTCATAAAGTTTTTCTGTATATGCTTTTGCCAATGGTTCATTTATTTTGACTACAACATCATTATCAGAAAATGTTTCAAATGTAATATAAATGTCTGTTTTTCCTCTTGCAATATATTGCATAGCCTTTTTACGGATGGCATCTTCTAGTTCATTCATAAAACGGGGTAATTTTACGGAAATATCATTGTATCTATGGTTTACAGATTTCATTTCTACTACAAAACGATAATCGTTTGCCATATGTTCCCCTTTGCCATATCCTGTCATACTTCTTACCATACTATTTACCTCTTTTCTAAAAAAACATTTGTAAAAACAGACTTTATTTATGTATGGTCAAAAATATGTCTGTTTATATGATTGTCTGTTTTTACTGTGATTGTTTTTTTGAATCCTTCCTATTATATAATATTGTTCCCCTTTTTATCAAGTATTTTATCAATATCAAGCAATATAATTATTTTAATTGCTTATTATAATTATACCAAAAAATTGCCAATGTTTTTATTTTTATATCATTTTTGTTATTTTTTATGTTATACTAATTTCTAAAAAAGCAATTCAGAAAGGAAATGTGATATGGCACTTGATGGTATTACCGTTGCGGGCATTGTGTCCGAATTAAATAAAAAATTACTGGGAGGTAGAATTGACAAAATTTATCAGCCTCTTGCTGATGAAATTATATTCACTGTCAGAAGTATAGGACAAAATTATAAAGTTCTAGTTTCTGCAAATTCTAGTCACCCTCGTATGCATATTACACAAATACAAAAACAAAATCCTATATCAGCACCTATATTTTGTATGGTTATGAGAAAATATATTGCTGGTGCAAAAATCACAAAAATATATCAGCCTGATTTTGAACGTGTGATTATATTAGAAGTAGAATCTATGAACGAATTAGGGGACATAACTCCTAAAAAATTGATATTGGAAATTATGGGAAAACACAGTAATTTTATTGTTACAGATGAAAACAATAAAATATTAGATGCTATCAAAAGAGTTTCTCATGATAAAAGTTCTGTAAGAGAAGTATTACCTGGAAAAGAATATAGTATGCCTCCCTCACAACAAAAACAAAATCCTCTTTTTATGACAAAAGAGCATATTTTTGAACAACTTCAAAAACAATCTGGTGCAAAAGTACAAGAAGTACTTTATCAAAGTTATACTGGTATCAGCCCTATATTTGCTAGTGAAATCTGTTTTAGAGCAAATATAGATACAAGTTACTTTTGTGGACAACTTACAGAGCAAAACAAACAGGCAATTTATAACGCTTTTTACAATGTATTAGAGCAAGTAAAACAACAACAATTTTGTTACTATATTTATTATGATGAATATAAAATTTTGGATTTTAGTGTATTAGATATGGAGCAATTTCAATATTTTTCAAAAAAGCAATATGAATCTATATCAATGCTTTTAGAAGATTACTATGCAGAAAAAGATAATTTATATCATATACGACAAAAATCACATGATATGCGTCGTATATTATTGTCTAATATAGAGCGTTGTGCCAAAAAGAAAGAAATACAAAAAAAGACAGAAAAAGAAGTTGCTTCAAAAGATAAATGGAAAATAAAAGGAGAACTTTTAACAGCAAATATTCATGCTATATCAAAGGGTATGAATGTTTTTCGTACTGTTAATTTTTATGACCCAGAATGTAAAGAAATAGAAATCGCCATTGACCCTACAAAAACACCTTCAGAAAATGCACAAAAATATTTCAGCAAATATAACAAGGCAAAAAGAACGCTTGCCGCATTGGAAATACAAAAAAAGCAAAATGATGAAGAGCTTGCTTATTTAGAAACCATATTTCAATCATTAGAAACAGCAAAAGAAGAGGCAGATTTAGACGAAATCCGTATGGAATTAGCAGAGCAAGGCTATATGAAACGGAAAACAGCAAAAAAAAATAAATCTCAAAAATCTAAAAAAACAAAACCTCTCCATTATATTTCTTCAGATGGTTTTGATATTTATGTGGGAAAAAGCAATATACAAAATGATGAATTGACATTACACACTGCGCAAAGTAATGATATTTGGTTGCATACAAAAGATATTGCTGGCTCTCATGTCATTATTAAAACAAATGGTATTGATGTGCCTGATAGTACATTATTAGAGGCAGCAAATATTTCTGCTTATTTTAGTAAAGGTAAAAACAGTTCTCATGTGCCTGTTGATTATACATTGAAAAAATATGTTAAAAAGCCAAATGGTGCAAAACCAGGTATGGTAATTTATGAAAGAAATAAAACAATTTACATTACACCAGATGAAAAAAATATTAAAAAATTAGAGAGTGTTCAAAAAGAATAGCTTCAAAAATAATTTTTATTTCTGTTTGTTATCAGTAAAACGAAATTTTCCATAAAAGTTTTTGTTTCATTTTTTTAAAAGCGAGTGAGAGTTTAAGAGCAAAGCTCTCAATGTTTTAACAATATAAAGTGGTACAAATGATTTTATCATTTGTACCACTTTATTATTTTATGTAATAAATCATATTATTCAATCATTCACATCTTAAATATTCTGACATAGTAGCAATAAATTGGCTATTTGTAGGTTTTACCATAGGATAATATCCTGCCATTTCATAAAAAATTTCTTTTCCTGTTCTTTTCCACGCTGTTTCAATAGCATGACGCATTGCCCTTTCCACTTTTCCTGCGGTTGTATTATATTCTTTCGCAATATCAGGATACAGCCCTTTTGTAATAGAAAGTATTGCCTCTCTATTTTCTATAACCATCATAACACCTTTTCTAATAAAATGATAGCCTTTTATACTTGCTGTAATACCCATTCTATTCAACAATTTAGAAATGGTACTTTCCAATTCATATTTATTTTGTTTTTTATTATAATCATTTCTATCCGTTTCCATTTGTGACAAAACCGCCTTTTGTTTGATACATGACATTTCTTCTGGTGCAGTCAATACTTGTACCATTTTTTCTAACAATATATTATTCTCAGTAGGTTTTATAATATAATTTGTTGCACCTAAACTCATGGCACGTTTCATAACATTGCCCTTTTCAATAGCAGATAATATAATACAATTACTGTTAATTCCTTTTTTATTTAATTCTTCCAAAAGCCACAGACCATTCTTTTCCCCCAAAAGAATATCCATTAATATAATATCTGGTCTTTTTTGTTCTGCTTTTTGCAAAGCCTCCTCCCCATTGCTTGCCATATCAACTACTTTTACACTAATATTTTTTTCCAAGCCTTCTTTTGTCATTTTCATATAATCTGCATCGTTGTCCGCTAGAAGTATGGTCTTATTAGAAATATTCAACATACTATCATTTCCTCTCTTTATCGTATTTTCAACTTCTTCAGTAAAAAATGCAACAAAATGAGTACTTTTACAATATTGATAAGTCATCAAACAGATATTGCAATTTGTAAATCATACAAATTCATTTTATAAAAAGTATTCCCTTTCTCATTTTTATTGTGCATATTACCATTATATGACGTATTACGACTTTTTGCTATACTATATGTACGAAAGCATAACTTTTGTGCGCCAAATGATTTTTGTATGTCGTTTTATATGCTATTTCAACATTTCATGCAATATTTTGCACATTTCATGCAGAAAACAACAATGTAAAATGACCAAAAACTAGTAATATAAGTCTTTTTATACTGATATGAACAAAATATATTTTATACAGCAAATTATTTTTGATAAATCCTCTCAATATTATTTTAAATGTTATTTTATAAATATCTATATTGACATTATTCTCATTATAAAATATAGTATAATTTAGTGATATTGAAATAAAACACCAGATATTTTTATCTGATAAACCATTTCAATCACATACTGCAAACAGACAATGTTTGATATTGTATTTTAGCATAAATCAAACATATTTGTTAATGTCTGACATTATATTTTTATTACAAAAAAGGAGGATACTTTTTTATGCTTTTCTCAAATTGTAGTATATTGCGTCCCAATGGGGAAATATTAGAAAACGCATATTTACAAGTTACAGACGACAAAATCACATACATTGGTACAAAAAAACCAACTCGTCATACAGGTGCTGTTTATGACTATACAAACAAACTACTTTTACCTGGATTTATCAACACACATTGTCATGTTCCTATGACATTACTTCGCAGTGTGGGTGCAGACTTACCTCTCGACCGTTGGCTTTCTGAAAAAATTTTTCCTTTAGAAGATAAATTAAATAAAGACTGGGCTTTTTCTGGTTCATTACTAGGCATTGCAGAAATGCTTCGTAGTGGTGTCACTTCTTTTTCAGATATGTATTTTTTTGGAGAATCTCGTGCAAACGCTGTTTTAGAATCTGGTATTAATGCAAATCTTTGTATGGGTATACTTTGTTTTGATGATAGTCCATTCGATAAAGCACCTATGGTACAGGAAAGCAAAGATTTATTCCATGCCTATCACAATGCAAATGGAGGACAATTAAAAATAGATATTGGACTTCATGCAGAATATACATCAAATCCTATGATTGCAAAAGCAGCTTCTGACTATGCCAAAGAAATCGGTGCAAATATGCATATTCATATTTCTGAAACAAAAAAGGAAACGGACGAATGTATTGCAAGACATGGTAAAACACCAGTAGCTTATTTTAACGATTTAGGAGTTTTTGATAATCATGTTACTGCTGCACATTGTGTTTGGTTAACAGAACAGGATAAGCAAATATTAGCAGATAAAAAAGTATCTGTTGCACATTGCCCTATAAGTAATTTAAAATTAGGTAGTGGTATTGCAGATATGTTTTCATTGATGGAAAAAGGCATCAATATTTCTATTGGTACAGATGGCGTAGCAAGTAATGATAATTTAAACTTTTTAGAAGATATGAAACTAACGGCGTTACTTCAAAAGGGTCTTCATAGAAATCCTGCAATATTTCCTGCAAGTGAAGTATTTAAAATGGCATCGCAAAATGGTGCTTTGTCACAAAACCGTATGCAAACAGGTGCTTTAAAATTAGGTAATCAAGCAGATATTATTGCTATCGACTATCATTCTATCAATCTTTTACCTTGTATTGATGTCATTTCTTCTCTTGTTTATGCTACACTACCATCTGATGTAAAAATGACAATGGTAAATGGTAAAATACTTTATGAAAATGGTCAATTTCATACGATTGACATTGAAAAAGTGATGCACGAAGTAAGTCGTATTGGTAGAAAACTTTATTAAAACAAACTGAAATATTTTATAACGCTATACGAATGAATCATCATATAAACAGTGAGAAACAGAAAAAATCGCATGATATCATAGTATTGCAATATTATGTATCATGTATTTTTTCCATTACACTGTATTATTGATGATTTTTTTCATATTGTAATTATTGTATATTGTAATATTCCATAAAACTAATAATTGCAATATTATTGTTAATACGATATAATCTTATTATATTACATTTGTTTTCAAGTTTACCATACTTATTCAGTCATTATCATTTCACATTTATTAAAGGGGG
>OFHA01001100.1_pt1 | contig 20319 bp, 19 predicted proteins | sample 1521891 | NCBI WGS metagenome assembly OFHA01 (sample SAMEA3504089, study PRJEB24116) | mouse gut metagenome | biome: mouse gut; feature: mouse-associated habitat; material: faeces | place: Denmark | collected 2011
AATTCGCTTCGCGAATGGGATTTGCTCACTCCTGAATCACTTTCTTACGGACTTTGCATTCTGCAGGGTTCTGAAGCTTTACAAATCCCCTGCCATCCGATATAATAAAAGCATCAGTTTATCAGCCATGTACCTGTCCAAAAGCCTGGGCATATGGAACTGTTTTGGCCAGCTAATTTGAACGAAAAAGAGGAGGAGTGAATCGTGGGAGCAGAACATGCAAAAAAGTATTCGTACAGCTATACGGATTGTGAAAAAAATGGCAAAAGTGTAAAATGCATGGTGCCGGAGATATTAGCAGACCCGGATTTCCCGTCCCTGACGGAAATCCGTATCGGAGACTGGGGAAATTCATATGATGACAGCTGTCAGGATATTATTGATGCCATTGTGGCACAGCCAGAAAAGTTTTCCCATATCCGAAAGCTGTTTATTGGGGATATGGATTATGAGGAGTGCGAGGTATCGTGGATTATACAGGGCAATTACAGCAGGCTCTGGGCGGCTCTGCCTGGATTGAAAAGCCTTGTAATAAAAGGCAGCACGGACCTGCAGCTTGGCGATATCTGCCATGAAGGGCTGGAAGAACTGGAAATTATCTGCGGCGGTCTCGGGATGTCCGAAATCCAGGCGGTACAGAATGCAAAGCTTCCAAACCTGAAAAAACTTCTTTTATATATCGGCGTGGAAGATTATGGGTTTGACGGGGATGAAGATACTGTAAGTGAGCTTTTGGAAAAGGCAGATTTTCCGAATCTTAAGTACCTGGGAATTGTGGACAGCGAAATTCAGGATGAACTGGCAAAAGCCGTGCTTTCGAGCAAATTTATGCCGCAGATAGAAACACTGGATTTATCCCTTGGCACGCTGACGGATAAGGGCGGGGAGCTTTTGCTGCAAAAGCTGCCGGAATTTCCGAATATCAAAAAACTGGATGTGCACTATCATTACCTGTCTGACGGGATGGTGCAGAAACTGGAAAATCTTCCGCTGGAAACAGATGTGTCGGAGCAGAACGAACCGGATGTATATGACGGGGAAACCTACATGAATGCAATGCTGACAGAATAATCAGGAAATTTATCTTATTACAGCGTGATTTATATAAAATAAAATTCTGATTGATAATAGGACGGGCATTGGAGAAAAAATGGACAGCCAAAAAGAATTCAGCCTGAGACAGGCGGTATTATTGGGAAATCCGGGCACGAAACGGACGGATTATTTTGAACAGGCGGCAGCTTTTGCGAAGCTGCCTGTTCTTTTTGTAAACTGGAGCGGGCTGGATGCATGGATGCAGCAGGCAGGGGGCAGGGAATGGTTTTTGAAAATTGACCCGCCGCTGTGGCAAAGCTGCTGCCTGGGAGAGCTGGAAAACCTGGCTGAAAGCTATCGGAAACAGCTTGATACACTTGCGCACGCAGCAGGAAAATATCAAATCACGTTTTTCAATCATCCTGATTCTATTAAACGGCTGCTTGACAAACGGGCATGCAAGAAGAAACTGCAAAAAGCCGGACTGGCAGTGACACAGCTGCTGGAAAAAGCCGTGCCGCAGGAACCTGCTGCAGGCTGGATGCAGGACAAAAACCAGGAAAGCTGCGGGCAGCAGGAAACTGGAACAGGGAAATCAGAAAGCATGCAGAAGCTGCATACAGCAGGGGAGCTGCTGGAGCTGATGCAGGAAAGCGGTGTTTATCAGGTATTTTTAAAGCCGGTTTACGGCTCCGGCGCAGCCGGCGTATCGGCTTTGCGCTGGCATCCGGCGAAAAACAGGATGGTTCTTTATACATGTGCGCTGGAGCATCCAAAGCATGGCCTGGTCAATACAAAGAAGCTGCGCTGCTTTACCGGCAGGGATGAAATCATGTCCCTGTTGGAAAGCATCCTGCAGATGGACTGTGTGGCAGAACGCTGGCATGCAAAGGCACAGCATCAGGGATATTCGTATGACCTGCGGGCGGTCGTGCTCGATGGCAGCGTGGAGTTTCTGCTCGGAAGGCTGTCCAGGGGGCCGGTGACAAATCTGCATTTAAATAATCATCCGTTATCCGCAGATGAACTGCAAATCCCGCCAGCTGTGCGGGCTCAGATAGAAGAACTGTGTGCCCGGGCAGCCGGATGCTATCCGGGCCTGCGGTGCGCGGGTATCGACATCCTGCTGGAACGGGGCAGCCTGCAGCCGAGAATTATTGAGATGAATGCCCAGGGGGATTTGATTTACCAGGATATTTTTCACGAAAACAGAATTTACAGGCGGCAGGCACAGATTATGGCAGAATGGATAAAACGGGCATAAAAGGAGATGTGCGCATGGACAGGAATGCACAAGGCATGCCGGATGGCGGCGGGCTGAATTACCGGACAGCCATCCGGGGAATGAAACAGACGGTTTCTGTAGATATGAATGAAGTCGTCGGAAAAAAAGATATTTTGTTTATCTGCCTGGACACGCTGCGTTATGATGCAGCCATACAGGAAGAAGCAGCGGGAAGGACGCCGGTGCTGAACCGCTACGGGCCCTGGGAAAAATGCCAGGCTCCCGGCAGTTTTACTTATCCATCCCACCATGCGATGTTTGCCGGGTTCCTTCCGTGCAGGCATGATGTAAAAAACATGGCAGACAGGGAGCTGCTGTTTTACCCGTCAGCAATCGGCCTGCGCAGGAAGGTTCCGAAGGGGGCATATGCGTTTTGCGGCAGTACGATTATGGAAGGGCTTGCAAAAGACGGCTATGAGACCTGGTGTGTGGGCGGGGTGTCTTTTTTTGACAAACGCTCGGACATGGGAAAGGTATTTCCGGGATATTTTCAAAAAAGCTTCTGGACGCCTTCGTTTGGGTGCATGGTAAAAGAAAGCACACGCAATCAGGTGGATTTTATTTTAAATAAGATTTCTGATATAGATTCTGCACAGAAAGAAAAACATATTTTTTTATATTTAAATATAGATGCAATTCATTATCCGAATTATTTTTATCTGGAAGGCGCTGTACGCGACAGCCTTCAAAGCCATGCAGCCGCACTTCGCTATGCGGATGCACAGCTTGGGCGGCTGTTTGACGGCTGGAATAAAAGCCGGGGAGATGCCTTTGTCATCTGCTGTTCAGACCATGGCACCTGCTATGGGGAGGACGGCTGTCAGTTTCATGGAATTGACCATCCGATGGTACATATCGTTCCTTATAAGCATTTTTTTCTGGAAAGGAAGTAAAAAATATCGTTTCTTTCAAAGTTTTTCTCCGGCTTTGAAACTTTTCGGTCTCCTGATTCGTATTATTGGTAAAGGGTATTCATGCAGCACAAAAACAACGCATGGGTGCGGCAGCGTTATGCAGGCCGGATGAATCTGGGAGAGGGCATGGTATTCATATGCTGATAAATGAGGAAAGGGAAGCGGCGGGGCCGTTTGAAAAGTATAAGGAGCTTTTGTACCGGGTTGCTTTTTCCAACATGAAAAACAGGGCGGATGCGGAAGACGTGGTGCAGGAAGCATTCTGCCGGTATTTAAAAACAAAGCCGGCATTTGCGGATGAAAACCATGAAAAAAACTGGTTTGTCCGGGTTGTTCTTCATATCTGTTATGATATCCAAAAGAGTGCGTGGTTTTCACGGACGGCAGGGCTTGAAGAAGCAGCGGCGGGTGCGGTAAAACCGTTCAGCCTGCCGTTTGTATATGAAGATGACATGCTCTGGCGGGTCATGGAGCTGGCGGCAGCTTACCGGAATCCGCTGTACCTGTTTTACTATGAAGATTATTCCATCCGGGAAATAGCGGGAATTATGGAACTGGAGGAAGGAACTGTAAAAACGAGGCTGCGCCGCGGACGGCAGCTGCTGAAAGAAAAACTGCTGCAGGAAAAAGCAGGCGGCAGCTGAAAGAAAAACCGCTGCAGGAAAAAGCAGACAGCAGAATGCTTCAGGCGTACAGGGAACAGGCCGTATCAGAATGGAATCAGAAGGGAAGGTGGCTGGGATGCAGATTGAAAACGCAGGAAAAAATGGAAAAGTGCCAGGCGGCAGCGGCATTTATGTTTCTGGAGCGCACGAACGCCCGGGCAGAAAAAATGGCAGCTTTGTGTCCGGGGAAAGCTTTCAGGACAGGCTGCAGAAAAACATAAACCAGAAAGCAGCATTCCTGCCAGCAGCAGAGCCGCAGGGCACAGGCATTCAGGTAAAACGCTGCAGGCAGCTGCAGGGTGCAAGAGAAGTGGAAGTCCGCCGTATTCCATACAGTGCCTGTGATAAGGTGGAAATTAATGTGCTGGAAGGCTACACGCTGAAAGCAAAGCTGGAAAAAGGGGAAGGCGGCAGAAAGGAACAGCCGGGAAGTGTTTATGTGGAGATGAAAGAGGACAGCGGTTTCGTCAAAGCCTTTCTGTTTGATGCAGAAGCAGTTTCGAAAAACAGCCGCAGTGCAGTGGAGCGGATTGCATATGAAGCAGTAATGGAACAGGGAAGGCAGGGCACCACATAAAAGCAGCAGGCTGGCAGAATATCCTGGCAGCAGGAGGCTTTTTGTTTTTTATAGTTTGGAAAAGAGCAGCTATTTAAAGGAGGAATATCATGGCAGTAAGCGCAATCGGGTACACACAGGGCTACTCATATGGAAATCAGAAAGGAAAAGCAGCAGGAAGGGCAGGACAGGATTTGGGCAGGAGCCAGGCAGCCGGGGGACAGACGGCTGGACTCCGGGACCGGAACCAGTCCGAAGGAGCCGGCTTGCAGGCAGCAGTACAGCAGCCGGCAGACGGGGCACCAAAGTGCAATGTCCTGATGGAAGCGTTTGAAATGATGAAAAATAAAGGCGGTTTAGAAACAGGGGAACAGGAAGAACAGCTGATTACAGACCCGTTCGGGCTGATACGCCGGGAAATGTCAGCGCCTTATGCTTCTTATGCGGATAAAAACGGGAACATTACCTATAACGGGGTAACCTTTACGACAAGCGGCAAATGGCTCTGCCTGGGTGATATGAGCAATAAGAAAGACGTTATCAGCATTCCGTTTGGCGGCGGAAAAGGGCTGAAGGTCAACCGGAATAACATTACCGAGCTTGGGCGTGCTATCGGCATGTTTTCACCGGAAGAACAAAATAAGATTCTGCGGGCCCTGCAGCTGGACACAAAAATCCGCGAGGTTCAGGAAGAAATCGAAGGAATGGGGGATGATGTCGGGGCAAAAGGCAGCAGGGATGCGAGTGAATGTGAATAGGCGCTTGTGGAAGATATGGGGTGACTGATAAATCGGCTGGCCCCAGGAGAAAATACTACCAGATAACACCTGCCGGCAGGAAAAAGCTGGAGCAGAATATTTGTGACTGGAATCGTTTAAAGCAGATTGCAGGGCAGCTTGGGATATAAGAAAATAAAGGGAATAAAGGAATACACTTGTATTGTAAAAAAATATCAGTTATACTTTTTATCATGTATAACTGGTATTTTTTTGCAGCCGGAATTTATAAGAAAACATCCGGCAGCTGGAAAGGCAGGGAGGAATCCATGATGAACCGCTATCTTCAATATATGTACAGTTATCCGCACAAAACGGCATACAGGCCGCTTTCCGGCATTTCGCTGCATGATTATGCCCCTGCATTTGCCGGCGGCGGGCACGGGCTGTATGTGCATATTCCATTCTGCCAGGCAAAATGCGGCTACTGCAACCTGTTTTCCGTTACAGGACAGGACGGGGAAGCGCTGGACCGGTATCTGGAAGCGGTTTACCGCCAGGGGAGCCAGTATGCGGAGCTTTTAAGCGGCATGGATGCAGCATTTTCCAGCCTGGTAGCTGGCGGCGGGACGCCCCTGTATCTGAGCGCGCAGCAGTTAGATAAGCTGTTTTGCAGGATAAAAAAACAGTTCCGGTTTGCAAAGCAGCCGGATTTTGTGATAGAGACGGCTCCGAACCAGACGGATGCACAAAAGCTTGCCCTTTTAAAACAGCATGGCGTCACGAGGGTGAGCATGGGCATCCAGAGCTTTCACGATGCAGAGCTTGCTGCACTCGGGCGTGCGCACCGTGCCGCGAAGGCACGCGAAGCGCTGGAGCTTTTGAAAACAGCCGGTTTTGCGTGTGTCAATACAGATTTTATATATGGAATTCCGGGGCAGACGGCAGAAAGCCTGCTGGCTTCGCTAAAGGAAGCGGTGCGGTATGAGCCGGATGAGATTTTTTTATATCCGCTGTATGTAAAGCACGGCGCAGGGCTGCAGGGCGAAGGAATCGTGCCAGACCAGGAACAGGCATTTTTGCAGTATCAGCATGCCAGCTGTTTTCTGCGGGAAGAAGGCTATTTCCAAAAATCCATGCGCAGGTTTGTGCGCAGCCGCAGCATGCCGGAGCCGGAATTTCACGAATGCGGATTTGGAAATTCGCTTGCGCTTGGCTGCGGCGGAAGAAGCTATGCCGGAAATCTGCATTTTTGCAGTCCCTATGCGGTAACACAGAAAGAATGCCTTGGACGCATCCGGGAATTTGAGCGCACGGCTGACTATACACAGGTTACGCATGGATGTGTTCTTTCGGATGGCGAGTTAAAGCGGCGCTATGTAATCCGGCACCTGTTTCTTTATCCGGGGCTTCCAATGGGACGTTATCAGGAAGTGTTTGGAAACAGCGCGCTGCAGGATTTTCCGGTTTTAAGCAGCTGGCTGGAACAGGGCTTTGTAACCATGCAGGAGCAGGACGCATCTGCCATAAAACAGAATCCGTTTCTGGCGCTGACGGAAACCGGGCTCGGGCTTTCTGATTATCTGGGGCCGCAGCTGATATCAGAACCGGTCAGGCAGGCGATGGCAGAATGGGATGCAGAATATGGCGGCTGATGGCAGAATGCTTTTATGAGGATTTTAAAGTATGGAAAAATATAATCGGCCAGCCCGCATGGTGCTGTACAGGGGTATTTTAAAAAGCTGCAATTACAGCTGTTCTTACTGTCCGTTTTCCAAGCATCCGGTCTCGCAGGCAGAGCTTGCGCACGACCAGAAGCAGTGGGAGTCTTTTGTCCGTATATATGAGGAAAAGGCCTGGATGTCTGGCATCCGGGCGCTGATGCTGGTGCCTTATGGGGAAGCGCTGATACATGCATGGTACTGGGAAGGGCTGGCACGTATCAGCGCGCTGCCTTGGACAGACGCTGTGGGAGCACAGACCAATCTGAGCTTTCCGGCCGCTCGGTCACTGGAAGCATTCCAAAAGGCCGGGGGTGTTTTGAAAAAGCTGCGGCTGTGGGCGACATTTCATCCGCAGATGACGGGGGTTTCCGAGTTTGCGCAAAACTGCAGGACGTGCCTGAAATATGGCGTTTCGATTTGTGCAGGAGCAGTCGGCGTGCCGGAAAATACGGGCCTGCTGCGCCAGCTTCGCAGGCAGCTGCCGCAGCAGGTGTATGTCTGGATAAACAAAATGGACGGGCTTGGACGGGCTTATACAGAAGAAGAAAAAAAGGCGTTTCTGGATATCGACCCGTATTTTTACCGGGAGCTTTCCGGGCATCCGGCAGATGTACAGGCGTGCCGGGACAGGCTTTTTGTACAGGCAGACGGGACACTGCGGCTGTGCTGCCTGAGTACAGCCAGGGATGCGGGGGCAGGAGCATATGTTTCCAGCGGCAGGCATGCCGAAAGCCAGCCCCTGTGCAGGCGCAGGCAGTGCAGCTGCTACCTTGCATATGGCGGGATGCAGAATCTGATAAATGATGCATTGTTCGGGCCATATCCGCTGTTTCGCATTCCAAGGCGGCCGAAGGCTGTTTTTCTGGATATTGAAGGAACCCTGTGCCGCACAGGCGCGGATGGCATTCCGGAAGATATCCGGGCAGGCCTTAAAGTGCTTGTGCACAAAGAAAAAACACGGCTGTTTTTTGCCACGACGCTTCCATATGAAGACGCTGCCAGGCGCTGCAAAAGTATCTGGCATCTGTCTGCGGGCGGGGTGTTTGCGGGCGGGGCGCATATTCTGATAAAAGGGATTCTGGAACAGCATCATGTCCTGGATGGGGACTGTGTACCGTATGTAAGGCCGCTGGAGCAGCAGTACCGGTTCCGGCTGATTACGTATCAGAAAGAGGGAAATGTTTACAAGCTGACGCTGCTGCGTGCACGGAAACATCCATGGGACAGCCGCACGGCCAGGGAGCTGATGGAGCATATCCCGAAACAGGCCAGGACAAAGATACGGTATATCATAGAAAAAAACTGCCTGCAGATGCTGGCAGCCGGGGCAGATAAAGAGTCCGGCGTCAGGATGATTTGCAGCAGAATGCACCTGCAGCCGCAGGAAGTATTTGCAGCAGGAGATTCCGGGGAAGATGCCGGGATGCTGGCGTGGTGCGGCCAGGGCCTGGCACCGGATGCCCCGTAGCCTGCTGCTGTGTGATGCGGTTATTCTTCTTTTGCAAGTGTAAACTGTTCCACCAGGCGTTTTAATACGGCTGCTTCCGCAGACAGCTGTTCGCTGGCCGCAGCGCCTTCCTGTGCCGTAGCGCTGTTACTCTGCACGACGGATGAAATCTGGCTGATTCCATTGGAAATCTGTGAGACAGCTTCGGACTGCTCGCTTGAAACGGTGGAAATATTGTCAATGGAAGCCGTTACGGAATGGATGCTCTTTACGACCTCCTGCAGTACAGATGCGGCCTGACCGGCGATATCCATGCCCGTGCGCACGGCATCCGCAGAGTGTTCAATCAGGGCGGATGTATTCTGGGCTGCTTCGGCGGATTTGCTGGCAAGGCTGCTGACCTCCCCGGCCACGACAGCGAAGCCTTTTCCGGCTTCTCCGGCCCGGGCTGCTTCCACGGCTGCATTCAGTGCCAGGATATTGGTCTGGAATGCGATGTCTTCAATGGTCTTTAATATCTTTTCGATTTCGTCAGAACTGGTCTGGATTCTGTCCATTGCTTCCATCAGGCTCTGCATCTGGCTGCTGCACAGGGAAACAGCTTCTCCCGCATGGTGGGTCTGGCTGCGTACCTCAAGCGCTTCGCTGGCCGTATGGCTGACGTCATTGGATATGACATTCATCCGCTCTGCCAGCTGCTGTACGGAGCTGGCCTGTTCAGCGGTGCCCTCGCTCAGTGTCTGGGCGCTGGCGGACAGCTGGCTGCTGGCTGCCGATACCTGGCTTGCAGAATGGCTGACCTGGTGCATAATGGTGTTCAGCTGTATTTTCATATGCCGCATGGCGAGCAGGATATCCTGAAAGCTGCCTGCGTACCGGTCTTCGTGCTGTGTATGTATATCCAGGTTCTGGTTTGCCAGTTCTGTCATAAGATAGCTGATATCATGAATGACAAGGCCGAGTCCTTCCACAAGGGAAGCGGCAGACGCTGCGAGCATGCCGGTTTCGTCCCTGTTTTTGACCAGCGGCATCGGTGTTTCCAGGTCTCCTTCTACAAGCAGCTGCATGCGTTTTGCGCAGGCTTTCATCGGCGTGCCGATATTGTGAGCCAGCAGCAGGGAAACAGCCATGGAAATCAGGATGGCACCTGCAATCACGGCAAGGTTAATGGCCATGGCTTTGTAGGCAGCAGCCAGGTAATTCATCTGCGGTGCAGTGACTGCGATGCTCCAGCCATCTGTGCCCGGCACAGGCGCATAAGCGATAAACATCTTTTGTTTTTCCGGCTTTTTCCCGTCCGTTTTTATCGTCTGATAGCTTCCGAATCCGTTTTCCCCGCTGCGCATCCGTTCATGGATTTTGGCCAGCTCTTTCAGGGAAGCATCGTCTGCGGCTTCGGCTTCAATATTCTGTACGGTTATTGTATCAAGGGTAATATCGGCAATGGTGTTTCCGGATTTATCAATCATATAAGCACGGCTGTTTTCTCCGATGCGGATAGAAGATACAATGTCATTTAAAAACGTTTCTTCCGGGACAAAATATATGGCGCCTGCAATGGAGGAACCGTAAATGCCGCCCGAATAAAGCGGTGCGGCTGGCATAATGGACAGCTCCCCGGTAATCTTGCTGACCAGCGGTTCCGATACATAAGTATTTCCCTGCATGGCTTGCCGGACATATTCACGGTCAGAGTAGTCTTTTTCGTCAAAAATGCTGTGCCCGTTTGGGCCGATAATATTTCCGCGCTGGAACTGGTGCATGCTGCATCGTTCCTCTACCAGCGCCTGCTTTTCTTCCACTGGCACATCCGGGTCAGAAAGCTGCGGAATGCATCCTGCATCCAGCGCGGCGTTTTTGTAGGCTGTCAGTTCCTGTTCGACGCGCTCTGCTGCCAGGACAGCGGTGGTGCGCATCATGTTTTCTACTGTGGAAAGGGTGCTTCTGTAGCTTGGAATAATGCCGGACAGGCCGGCTGCTGCCAGTGCTGTCAGAACAGTCAGCATGAGGCATACGGTTATTTTTTTTCGAATGCTTTTCATAATCTCCATACTCCGTCTGAATTTTTTCTGGATAAAATGTCCAGTCAGGATTTCTTTTATATACAATATTCATGTTTGTCAACTTTTTTAGCATGCAAATCAGGCGTTTCACGGGGTGGATTGCAGCGGTTCCGATTTCCTGGCAGCTGTATGAAATTTTTAAAAAGCCTGTATCATTTGCAGGGACATTCAGGTATAATAAAACCAGTGGCAGAATATAAATCTGATTTGGGAGGAACATCCATGAAAAGCTTACATAAAATACATATCGTGACGGCAGTGTTTTTATCAGCGGCATTTTTATTCGCAGGCTGCGGGACAGATGCAGCAGGAAGCATGCAGGAAGGGGCTGATGCAGCAGGAAGCATGCAGGAAGGGGCTGCAGCCAGGGAAGAAATCCCGGATAAAGAAGGCATGGCAGGAAAACAGGAACCAGGAGCAATTCCAGATAAAAAAAGCACTGCGGACGAGCATAATCCCGTACCGGAAGAAACACAGGATAACGATGCAGCAGGCGGGCAAAGCATGGAAAAGACGCAGCAGCCAGCGCGTGAAGCAGAACGATACGGCGAGGTTTTGGCACAATTCCGCGACATGGTTCAGAATGATTTTTATGCCAGCCTTCGGGATTCGGATGATTTTGACAGCAGCTTTGGGGAGTATATCGGCATTGAAATCCGCCATCGCAGGCAGGATATTTATTATGCACTTTATGATATAGACGCAAACGGGACCATGGAGCTTGTGATTGCAGCCAGAGAAAACGGGATTTCCGGCCCATGGTATTATGATTTGTATGGTTATGACGGGACGGATGTGGTTTCCATTTTTCCGGAAATGGAGTTTGGGTACCGGACGAATTTTAAGCTTTATGAAAATGGAGTGATAGGCGTAACTTACAGCAGCAGCGCCGCAGAATCCGGCACGGATTTTTACCGGATAGGCAGTGACGGAGTGACTCCTGAATTAACGGCTTCCTTTGCCTCAGCCGGGCATCTGGAAGGAGAGCAGCCGGTATTTATCTATACGCACAATGGAAATGAAATTTCCGAAGAAGAATATAATGCAGGCATCCAGGGCCATAAAGCTGTCCTTACCGAAGAATCAGACTGGACAAGGATTCTGTAAGAAATACCCGGCGGCTTTTCCATAGCAGCTGTTACAGCCTGCGGAACACAAAAATATAAGCAGCAGAAAAAAGACTACGAAAGAGGTGTGCTTCATGTATCAGATAGCACTTTGCGACGACAGGACGGACGAACTGGATAAGGCAGAATACCTGCTTCGATGTTATCAGAAGGAGCGCAGCGGATGCATGGTTTCTATCCGGCGGTTTCTGGGAGCGGATGAGCTGCTTTTGACGGCGCGGGAACATGAATATGTGCCGGACCTTGTTTTGATGGACATATTTATGCCAGGCAAGCTGGGCGTGGACGCGGCAAGGGAGCTGCGGGAAATGGGCGTTGGATGCCGGATTGTTTTTCTGACGGTATCAAAGGATTATGCGCTGGAAGCGTTCCGTGTAGATGCCGTGCAGTACCTGCTCAAGCCGGTGGCAAAGGACGACCTGTTTCAGGTGCTGGACAGGGTGTGGAAAAAAGCAGAGGAAGACCGGAAAAAGTACCTGCTGCTGCGGATTGACAGCAGGCTGTGCCGGATTCCGCTGCCGGATATTGTATATATTGAGGCACAGAAAAAATGCCAGTGCATGTACCTGTCGGACGGGACGCAGCACCTTCTGCGCCTTACGATGGCTAAGCTTTTCGGGATGCTCTGCGGTTATGAGGAATTTGTAAAAGCCGGGGTTTCTTATATCGTAAACCTGCGCCATGTGGAGAGCATCAGCGTGCAGAAAATGCAGCTGGACAGCGGAAAGAAAATCTATCTTCCAAGAGGCGCTTATCCAGCCTTAAAAGAACAGTATTTCCATTATTACTGTGCAGGGGAAGAAGAATTTTAGTTTGCAGCGATAAGCAGTCCGAGGAATAAAATGGCTGCTGCCGTGGCAATGGACGCCAGGATATTTAAAATTTTTACGGTCTTTTTGCCAAATATGGCCGATAAGACAGCAAAGAATCCAATACCCAGCACTCCGCCCAGCGTATTTCCAATCAGGTCTGTGATATCGCTTGCACCGATGGCAAATACAAACTGCATGGTTTCATACAAAAGGCTGACGCCTGCAATGGGCAGGACTTTTTGCAGAAATCCGGCCTTTTTGTACAGCATGGACATGTACAGGCCAAATGGAACAAAGGCAAGAATATTCAGGACAATTTCGGATATATCTGCTTTCCCGTTTACAATCGCAGAGCCTGCAAACGGAATCAGATTGATGTTTCGCAGCTTCATGCCCAAAAGCATTGAGAAATCGGTGCTCATCTTGAATAAAATAATCCAGGACAGGGCGGTGATATAAATAAAAAACAGTATCAGTGTCAGTGTTTTTGATTTTTTGTTCATGGGTTCAGCATTCTCCTCTCAGAAATATTATAACAGAAATAAAATCTGTATTTTCTTTTGTGAATACTGGAAGTTTTTGTGCCAGTCAGGGGTCTTTCGAATAAAACCGAAGAATATAGTTCATAAAGCCTTGCAAGCTGCGGCTTAACATATAGTGTTTCGGATAAATGAGATACAGGCTGCGCCGGACTGCGGTTTCCGGGAGCTGGAATACAAGCACGCGTTTCTCATTCACAAAATTCCTGGCAGCCCGTTCAGACAGGATGGATATGCCAAGTCCCTGTGCCACCAAGTTTTTAATGGCTTCCTGGTCGTTGATGCGGGCGGCTGCCTGCAGGTTTTCTTCGCGGCTGCCCAGGCTTTCCAAAAAACGGTCAGCACTTTTGCGGCTGCCGCTGTGCTTTTCACGCAGTATGACAGGCGTGCGCGTCAAAAGCTCGAGCGGAAACGGCTCGTGCTGGCTTAAGGACAGGAAATTATCGTTTACCGGCGTGATAATGACCATGCGGTCTTCATAAAACGGAACGCAGGACAGGGATGCTTCCGTGCTTTCCATGCCAATCAGCCCGATATCAAAATCACCCCGCAGCAGCCGGTTTATAATATCCTGGCTGTTGCTCTGGTGGATGGAAAATAAGTCCCGGGATGTTCTTTTCCATAAGCTGGCAGCAGCTCCGGAAGGATATAGGCAGAGGGAATCGTGGAAGCACCCAGGCGGATAATCTGTCCTGCCTGCCTGTCCCAGTGCCGCAGCAGGCCGTCCCAGCGCAGCAGGAAGCCCCCGATGCCCTGCGGGCCTGACAGTCCCTTGTGCCCGGTAAATGCAAGCGCGTCTATATGCATTTCTTCCATATGTATGGGCCATGTGCCGGCTGTCTGGGGCTTTAAAAGCTTTGGCAGGGATTCCGGCAAAAGCTGTCCGTCCTGTGCACAGGGAATCCTGGTAAATGAAACACCCTGGCGTGACAGCTGTACGAGCGGGCGCATGACGGCATTGTGCTCCATGGAAGATACGAGCACATGGTCACAGGGCTTTAAGAACCCCTTGAGCAGGATATTCAGGCTTTCGGTTGCGTTTTTGGTAAATACCACATTTTTGCAGTTATCGCCGCCAAATATCCGGCACAGCTGCTGCCTGGCTTTGAAAGAACGTTACTAAAACTTTAGCATAAATGGCAGAACAAATCAAATAAATAATTGTTTATTTATTAAAAAAGATTTTGCGTGCATCCGTCACCTGGCGCTGTTTGGCGAAACAAAGCTTTTGGCCGGGTTTCTTGCGATTGGCATCAGCGCGTTTGCCTGCAACCTGGTTTTAAACGGGATTACGGATGGCCCGACGGCAAACGGCAGGGCAGCTGTTCTTGCCGGCCTTGCCGTGGCGGCGGCAATTGCCTGCCTGAATACGTTTTATAAGAAAAAGCAGTGATACAGGGCATTTTGAAATCATACACAGAGGAGGATTCAGCATTATGAACCAGATTGATGCACGCGGGCTTTCCTGCCCGGAACCGGTTGTCATGCTGCGCAAAGCCATGATGACAAATGAAAACGCTTATGAGGTAATTGTGGATAATACGGCTGCCCGTGAAAATATAACCCGCTATGCCAGGCATCAGGGGTATCAGGTAAGCTGTGTGCAGGAGAATGGGGAATATACGCTCTCCATTACGAAATAATATGGTATATATTGCAACGTTTTACTCGCACTTTGGCGCTATCCGGTTTAAAAAGCTGTGCCAGGCACAGGGCATTGCGGCGCGGCTGCTGGAGAAAGGCTGCCATATCTGTTACCGGGCACCGGGCAGCTGAGGCTTTGCCATGCATGGCGCGATAAATTTTTCTAATCGTAAAAAAAAATTTGAATTTCTCTCCCATATCGTGTATAATGAAATCAGCAATTTGTACGAAAATAAAAGCAAAGGAGAGGTTTCATATGTACAAAATTTATGTAAACAGCCAGCCTTACCAGATAGAAGGGGATGGAAAGCTGCTTCCATTCCTGCGGGATGTCTGCAAGTGCAAATCGGTCAAGGACGGATGCAGCGAAGGAGCCTGCGGGACCTGCCATGTGCTGATAGACGGGACAGCGGTAAAAGCCTGTGTCCCGACACTGTCCATGATGGACGGAAAGCATATCCTGACCGTGGAAGGCTTGTCGGGGGAGGAAAAAGAACTATATGCCTATGCGTTTGCACAGGCAGGGGCTGTCCAGTGCGGCTTCTGCATCCCGGGTATGGTTATCTGTGCGAAGGGACTGTTAGATGTCAATGACAATCCAGACCGCAGCGAAATTGCATACGCACTGCGCAATAATATCTGCCGCTGCACCGGGTATAAAAAAATCATAGACGCAGTGGAGCTGGCGGCAAAGATCAAACGCGAAGGAAACGGCATTCCGGCCGGGGAATTTGCCTGGAAGACGGGAGAGCGGGTGCACCGCATTGATGCCCGTGAAAAAGTACTGGGCTATGGCGAATACCCGGATGACATGGAAATCGAAGGCATGATTTATGCCAGTGCAGTCCGCTCGAAATACCCGCGGGCAAGGGTGCTGGCAATTGATGCGGGGCTGGCAGAAAAACTGCCTGGTGTCGCTGGCGTTTATACGGCAGCAGACATTCCGGGCAGTGTCAAGGTCGGGCATCTGGTGCAGGACTGGGACACTATGATTCCTGTAGGAGAATGTACCCGTTACCTGGGGGATGCCATAGCCATTGTCGCGGCCGAAACACCGGAAATACTGGAAAAAGCAAAGAAGCTGGTCAAAGTAACGTATGAGGAGCTTCCATTTGTAAGCAGCCCTTACGAAGCAATGAAAGCGGATGCACCGCTCGTGCACGAGGGCGGAAACCTGCTGGCGCATAAGCATGTGTCCAGGGGAAATGCAAAGGAAGCGATTGCACGGTCGAAATATGTCTATACGGAAAAATTCCATACCCCGTATACCGAGCATGCATTTTTAGAGCCGGAATGCGCGGCTGCCATGCCGTATGAGGACGGCGTGCTTGTGTATTCCACCGACCAGGGTACCTATGATACGCAGCACGAATGTGCCACAATGCTTGGCCTTTCAAGGGAAAAGGTGCGTGTTGTCAACAAGCTTGTCGGCGGCGGATTCGGTGGAAAAGAGGATGTTACCGTACAGCATCAGGCAGCACTTGTGGCGTGGCTTGCAAAGCGCCCGGTCAAGGTAAAGCTGTCCCGCCAGGAAAGCCTGACCGTGCATCCGAAGCGCCATCCGATGGATATGGAATTTACCGTCGGCTGTGATGAAAACGGCATCATCCAGGGCGTCATGGCGACTGTGATTGCCGATACCGGAGCATATGCTTCGCTTGGCGGGCCGGTGCTGGAACGTGCCTGCACGCATGCAGCAGGGCCATATAATTACCAGAATTTTGAAATTGACGGAAAAGCGTATTATACGAATAACCCGCCAGCCGGGGCATTCCGCGGCTTTGGCGTGACGCAGACCTGCTTTGGCATGGAAATGATGCTGACAAAGCTGGCGGAGCAAGTGGGAATCAGCCCGTGGGAAATCCGCTGCCGCAATGCCATCCGTCCGGGGCAGGAGCTGCCAAACGGACAGATTGTGGACGAATCGACAGGGCTTGCAGAAACACTCGAAGCAGTCCGGGATATTTTTGAGAGCAGCCCGTATGCAGGCGTTGCGTGCGCGATGAAAAATGCCGGGGTCGGCGTGGGGCTTCCGGATTTTGGACGCGCGCTTTTAAAGGTTGTGGATGGAAAGCTGCATATCCGTTCCGGCGCTTCCTGTATCGGGCAGGGGCTTGGAACCGTGCTGGTACAGGTGACGGCAGAAGTTACCGGCTTAAGCAGGGAGCAGATTGCCTGCGATGCTGCCAATACCATCAATGCACCGGATTCCGGCACGACATCCGGCTCCAGGCAGACTCTGATTACCGGGGAAGCAGTCCGGCGCGCCTGTGAACTGTTAAAGGAGGATTTAAAGCAGCAGCCTCTGGACAGACTGGAAGGAAAGGAGTATTATGGAGAATATCTGGCAAAGACAGACCCGTTAGGCGCAGACGTGCCGAATCCGGTCTCACATGTTGCCTATGGCTATGCCACCCAGGTGTGCATCTTGAATGAACAGGGAAAAATTGAAAAAATTGCTGCCGCGCATGATGTCGGAAAGGCAGTCAATCCGCTGTCTGTGGAAGGCCAGATTGAGGGCGGCGTTGTTATGTCCATGGGATTTGCGCTGACCGAGGAATATGCCTTAAAGGACTGCGTGCCGCAGTCAAAATTCGGCACGCTCGGGCTGTTCCGTGCGCATGAGGTGCCGGATGTGGAAAGCATTATCGTGGAAAAACCGGGACTTGCCGTGGCAGGCGGCGCAATCGGCATAGGAGAAATCACATCCATTCCGACGGCACCGGCCATAGCGGGGGCATATTACCGCTTTGACGGGCAGTACCGCACCAGCCTGCCGCTTGCAGATACGCCGTATGCCAGAAGCCGGAAGCATCCGCAGCCTGCGGTACATACAGAAGGCGTGCCATTTATCGTGCGCGGCTCGAAGCGTGACAGGGAAGCCGGAAATAAGGAAGATGGTACCTGCATTGCCTGCGGAATCTGTGCGAAAAACTGCCCGTCCGGTGCCATAGCCATTTCCGGCGCTCGTGCGCATATTCAGGAAGAACGCTGCTTATCCTGCGGGATGTGTGTCGTAAAATGCCCGAAGGATGCGATATATGATGTGCGCGGAATCATAAAGAAATAAATAAAAGACAAAAATAAAGGAAAGGCAGATGCATGGGCATGATTATTGTACGCGGCGGCGGTGACCTTGCGACAGGGACTATTTATAAGCTGCATCAGTGCGGCTATGCGGTTCTGGTGCTGGAAACAGCCCGTCCGTCAGCTATCCGCAGAAGGGTCTCGTTCTGCGAAGCAGTCTACGACGGCATTTCCACGGTGGAAGGCACCGTCTGCCGCCGGACGCAGACAAAAGAGCAGTGCATAAAGGCGTGGGAGAACCGCGAAATCCCGCTGATGACAGACCCGGACGGGGCTTTGATATACGAATTACACCCGGATGCCGTGATTGATGCCATTCTTGCCAAGAAAAACCTTGGGACGAAAAAGGATATGGCTCCGCTTACAATTGCTTTAGGGCCTGGATTCTGCGCCGGAACGGACGTGGACTATGTCATTGAGACAAAACGCGGGCATCAGCTTGGAAGGGTCATAGGGCAGGGAAGCGCGCTGCCCAATTCAGGCGTGCCGGGCATGATAGGCGGATATGGGGCGCAGCGGGTTATCCATGCACCGGCATCCGGGACAATCCGGGTGCTGGAAGATATCGGAAGGGAAGCCCTGAGGATCATGGAAGAGGAGCGGAAGGGAGAAGCTGAACACGGAGACAGAGCCGGGGCTGACCGGAATCCCCAGGAGACCGGAGGAGGTGCGGAAATTGAAGAATCTGTAGAGGCAGGCAGCGCCGAAAGTGGGGAATCTGTGGAACCGGCACAATCCTCTGCTGCCGGGGAGCCGGGTATGGAAGAGAATGTGCCTCCGGATATTTCCCGCAAATACAGCGGACTGGCATACGGCAGCTGCAGGGCCTATCGTTTTTCCGTTTGCAAAAATACGTTGAATACGGAAATTCTGGAAGCGGGCGGAACCTGGATAAAGGAAGAAGAATTAAGCGATTTTCAGTGGGATGGGAAATGCTTTGCAAAAGGGGAGTATGACAAAATTCTGGCGGAGGAATATAACGGGAACATCTACTACATCAGGTGGGGCGAGGCTTTCTGTCAGAAAAACAGCGGATATCCCTCCCCGGGAACTCTTTGGCCCCGCCTGGTGGGAACCTGTTTTACAGCGGAAGGAGAGGATGCTGTCTTCCACAAAATATGCCTGGAAGCCGTCAATGAGGAAAACGTACTGTTATTTACCACAGACCATGAGGAATACCCCGTTGTGCCCCTTGTATGTGATCCGCGAAAGGAAAATGAAACCTGCCTGATTTCGGAGACGGACAGGGACGGGATTGTTTTTCGTCTGGAACAGGAGGGAGAGCAGTTCTGGCTGTGCACAGGGACTGACAGGTACAGGGCCGAGGAAAAATAGGGTAAACTGGTTTATTTTTTGGGAAGGGATGATGGCAGGCGGATGAATAAGAAAATCGGTGTGTATGGCTCTATTGCAAATTTCATTGCAGTACTCTGCTTTGCCCTGTCCATGTTATTTGGTTTTCAGGAGGGAAGCTATTTTTCGTCTATGTTCATTGCGTTTAGCTTTGTGCTGATGATGTGCGGATATGCTTACTTTGCCGAAAAAGAAGTAAAATTAGCAGGCTTTGTTTCAGCTGCTTTTTCCGCCATATATACAGCTATCATTTTATTAGTTTATTTTGCACAACTAACAACTGTACGATTAAATGAATTGACACAGCAAGCTGCTATACTTCTTGATTTTCAACAATGTGGACTTTTATTTAACTATGACTTGTTGGGTTATGGGGTTATGTCATTAGCTACATTCTTTGCCGGATTGACGATAAAACCGCAGTCGAAAATAGATAAGTGGCTGAAATATTTGCTCATGGTACATGGAGTGTTTTTTATCTCCTGTCTGATTATTCCTATGCTTGGAGTATTCAAAGCAGATAGTCCGACGTGGATAGGTATAGCGGTATTAGAGTTTTGGTGTCTATATTTTTGTCCAATCAGTATTTTATCCTTTCTGCATTTTTCTAATCACAAAGAATGAGGCCTATCATAAAAAAATAGAATGGGTACGTTGTCCTGTTTGCGTAATCAAAACAAGGTTACAGATATAGGTAACGCCGCAAAAACATAGTGTTTATGCGGCATTGCGGCGTTTCTGGTATTTGTTTTTTGTGGGGTGGTGAGCAGATTATTCTACTATTTATTACAATAAATAATTATTATCTTTATCTGCCACCTGCAGCGCCTTCAGTTTATATGTCGCATACCCTTCCAGCACAAGAGGTTCCGATTTACAAAGTTCTTCGGCCTCCTCATAACTTGCGGCTTTCAGAATATACATCCCGGCAACCCCTGGATATCCTTTAAAAGCGCCGCCCAGCACCAGATACCCTTTCTCATCCAAATCTCGCAGATTTGCAACATGCCTTTCAATTACAGCTTTCATAACTTTGTTGTATGATTTACTTTTTTCAATTATCATTACATACACCCAATTCTCCATGCATCCATCTCCCTTTTCTGTATTTTTTCTTTCTTCTAAAAGAGTAACATTTTAAATATGACATGTAGCTGTCTCATTCGTAAAAATTTTTCACACCATTCTCACCATACTCTGTCATAAATATAATTCAACCTGCTTACGGTCTGTTTATTGACTTATTTCATTCCCTTCCATCCATCATTTTCAAATTTCAGTTTTTCACCCAGCATAAGACCATGGAATAGCCGCGGCATACTCCCCAAAAAACACAACATAAAACACATCAT
>OFHA01001104.1_pt1 | contig 20193 bp, 17 predicted proteins | sample 1521891 | NCBI WGS metagenome assembly OFHA01 (sample SAMEA3504089, study PRJEB24116) | mouse gut metagenome | biome: mouse gut; feature: mouse-associated habitat; material: faeces | place: Denmark | collected 2011
ACCTCCATCAATATAATTATATTTAGGAAAATAATTATTAATCTGTTTTAAAATAGTTTCTTTATGATCATAGATTAATTTTTCTATATCATTAATTGAAAAAAAAGGTGCACTATTAACTATTACTTTACCTGAAATAATTTTTAAATAACATTTTTTTATTTTTTTTATATTTAATTGATATTCAATAATTTGATTATTTAATTTTATTTGTCTTATTTCCATAATTTCCTCGTATAAAATCCAATAATATTCCTATAATAATTTAGGAGTGATAATATGGATATTCGTAATGCATTACTAACTAAATTGCATAATAGTTCTTTTAATGAATTAAAAGGAATTATTGATGAAGGTATAGCTTCTAGAGAAGAAACAATTCTTCCAGGATTAGGCGTATTATTTGAAAAATATTATAATTCCTTAGATAACAATCAGAAAGATGGAATTATTAATTCTCTATGCAATTTATTGAAATAGACTCAAAAATGAGTCTATTTTTTATAATATTTAATTTCTTCTTTAATTGATCTAATTAACATAAATAGAGTTAATAAGATAAAATTAATTTTAAATAACTGATTAAAATTAATCATTGATATAATTATCAATATAATAAGTGGAATTACTGTACCATACGAAACTAACCGTTTACCATTAATGATAATCTTTGCATGCGTTTTATCTTCATTTCGAAATGTATCCATAATAATCTTATACATTTCAAATAATAAATAATTTAATATCCACAATAATAGAAAATAAGTAGTTATATAAAAATTATCTGTAAATATTTTTATAATTGCTCGTACAACAGTTATATTAAAATAATTTGAAAAATCATATACAAAAGAACACAATGTAATAATTAATGTTGCTAACGCATTTCTAGCCAAATAAAATATTATAAAATCTTTTTTTAATTTATCCATAGTAATCACCTACTTGACGAGTAACAAGATCAATCGAAAAAACAAATTTATCATCATCATTACTAAATATTATCACAACACTCAAATCTTTATTTTTAAAATCATCAAAGTCTAAATAATATGTTCCATAATCATTTGAATTAATTAGATCTTTACTTAAACCAGTTATTTTTTTAAAAACTACATAATTATCATTATCTTCTTTTTCTTTTTTTGAATCTTTTAAATAACGATATTCTAATGATACAACAGGATATTCTTCTATTATATCTTTATTAGTAGTCTTTAAATTCCCTAAACGTATCATCTTTTTAGAAATACTAGCATTTTCAATACGATATTCTTTATTAGAACCATCTAGTTGCTCTATAGGTGTTATTTTTAAATTTAATTTATTAATATTTTTATCATTTACACTAACTATTAATTCCGCTGTTTCTATATTATCTAAATTAATCTTTTTATTATCTTTAATTATCTTATCAATCTCATAATTTAATTTATCTTTAGAATAATCAACTAACTCTACTTCATATTCAAATTTTTGTTCATTACTTTTTAATACTAATTTAATAATTGGAGTAACATTGGTTTCAAACATGTTACTATTTTTAAAAACAATTATACCATCACCTAAAGAAAAATTCTCTTCGTTATGATATGCTTCAATATTTTCAACTTTTATATCATTATTTTCACCACTTAATAAATAATCATAATACACAACTTCACTATATGTTTGAAAAACAAAATTATCATACATATAAAATAATGTCATTGAAACTATTAAAGCAAAAATAATCGTAATAAATAAATTTTGTTTATTTGTTCTGTTCATAATTTACCACCTACTGTAGTATATTATAACTTATTTTAATGTATATAGAAAGAAAAAGAATTACTTACAAATCGACAACACTATTTCTATATAATATAGAATCTCCATTCTAATTTATAAAAAAGAACTGTTGTAGGTTCTCTACTAACAGTTCTTTTAATCACTATTCTTCAATTTTCTTTCTTCTTAATGTTACTACCGCTGCTCCTGCTAATAACATTACAACACCTAATTGACTCATATTGCTTGAATCTCCTGTCTTGATGGCATTTTCTTTTCCATCTAATACTTCTGGTGTCTTTTCTTCTAATGCTTCTATACTTCCTTTTAAGCTCTCTATTGCTCTTTCTACTGTTGCATAGTCTGCTTTTGGATCTGTCAGTACTTCACTTGCTTTTTCTACTTCTTTTTGTAGTGCCTGCCAGCTTTTTGCTGTATAGTTTGCTGCATTTAATCCATTTGCCTTATTGATTAATTCCTGTAATAAATCTTTATTTGGTTTCAATCTTAATTCCAGGAATGCTTTAACTAATTCTGTATATGCTTCATTTACTTCTTCCTGCATTGCATTTTCATTAGCTAATACATCTTTTGCTTCATCTAATACTGGAAGCATTGCATTCCATGATACCTCACTGTAATCAGCTCGATTTAAACCTTCTATTTGAGTTACTAATTTATCTAAATCAGTTTTATTTCCTTTGAAGAATTCCAACATATGCATTGCATTTGCTAGACGATCAAATGCTGTATCAGCTTGTTCTTGAGTTGCGTTAGCATCATCTAAAACTGCTTTAGCATTAGCTAATGATGCTTTAAATTCATTAACAACCGCAGGCACAACATTTTCCAAGTCTTTATCAGTAACCTTATCAGCTACTTCAACTGCTATTTGTAAAGCTAGTTTATTAGCCTGATCTTCAACATCAATCTTTTCAAGTGCATTGATTGCATCATTAAGAACTTCAATTACTTGATCCACCTCTTGTTGAGTTGCATCTTCTTTTTCAAAAATACTTTGAGCATTTATTAAACTTGTCTGTAAATTTTGATAACTTTCAGCAGTATAATCATCAGAATTTATAAGTAAGACTCTATTAATAACTTCCTCTAAATCGCTTTTATCTATCAATACTCTTTCTAACTTTAAAATTGACTCTCTTAAATCCCAAGTTACAATATCAGCATCTTTTTGAGATATTTCACCTTGTGTTAATAATTCTTTTGCTTGGTTTAGTATTTCTAAATAAACATCATAACTTTCTTTAGTATACAGATTTGCATCAATAACTTCATTTACAAGTTTTTCTAATTCTGCTTTATTTGCTAAAACATCTAGTGACAAATATGCTTGTCGTAACTGTTCAACAGCTTCATCTATCTCTCTTTGTGTACTTTCTTCTTTGTTACAAATAACTTGAGCCTGTTGTTTAAAATTCAAATAATTTTGATAACTATTGATAGTATAAAAACTTTGGTCTATCTCTCGAACTAACTCACTCTCTAAAACTTTTTTATCAATGATAGGCTGTGAATTAATAATGATTTCATTTAACCGCCACCATGCTGCATCATTATCTTGAGTAGCTAAAACCTTTATTCCTAACACATTAGTTGCCTCTGTTAACGTAATAGTTTGATCACCTGTATCCTGTAATACTTGCAATGTTTCAAATGTTTTACCATCTTTTGTTATCTGAAGTTCACCATATTTTAAAATATCACGATCAGAAACTAACCTAATTGTTTCTAATAAGAGAGGCTCTCTAAACATAATTAAAACATAATCCCCTGCTTTTTGATAATTTCCTTTCCAATATGTTGTTGAAGTATCAAAGTCAAAAGCATATTGAGCATTATATACATATCCAGTTTTAGGATCCTGATATGGTGATCCACTAGCTGTAACAATTGCAAATTTTTTCATATATAATTGATTTTTTGCTTCTTCTATTTGTGTAACAGCTAAGTTTATTCTGCTTTGTGATGTATAAATATCATTATAAATAGATTGACCGATTCGTTTTGCTAGAACATAATTATCTAAAGCTTTACTGTCATATAAAGTATCATCAATATCAAATAAAAGTGCTTTTGTCATCTGTATAAATTCCCTTTCTTTATCTGTTTTTTCAATATCTGTAATACCATTATATAACTGCTCTACTTGTTGATTAATAATTGATATTAAAGATTTTATTTCTTCATATGTTCCTTTTTGTAAAGCCAAATTTAACTCATTAATATTATCATTCAACAATTCTCTAAAAACACGATTTAATTCAGTTTCTTCAACATCATTTAATGCCTTATTTGCTTGAATAATAATATCATTAATTTCTGTTTCCGTAATTCCATATACTTCAAATTCAGTAAAGTTTCCGGAATAATATCCATTACCAGCCCAAGTAGCACAGAACATTTTCGTTTGTTCATATTTTACATATCTTGCTCTTGTCACCTGATTTAATTTATGTATATCTATCCCACTACTTCCACCATCAATATTTTCCTGAATATCAATACATTGCCAATTTTCTTTATCACTAGATATATATAACTTATAAGATCCAGGTTTTTCTTTAAAATGAATCTTAATATTCTCTAATAAACACACTTCATCAAGATCAATCTCTACCCAAGCAAAATCATCTCTATTAAGTGAAATTCTAGTATTATAATCTCCATCTGTAGCATTTTGTGGATCAAACTGTGGATGCACTAAAGTTCCATCTTCATTATAGCCACCTTCAACACCACTAACTGTTACAACTTTATTTAACGCCAGATTTGATGATTCGCTAACCAAAGATGTTTTGATTTGATTAAAGACAGTCATTGATTTTAAATATCCCTTGATTCCTGAACCAATTTTTTCAACTGGTAAAACAAATGTACTACTAGCCTGTTTATTTGCACTTACTTTATAATACTGACCATTTCCAACTAAAACATTATCAATATATAGCTGTAAATCTGTATTACTACAAGTTAAGCGATAATTAACCATCGTATTTTCAACAATATCATAATCAAATAAATAAACATATCCTTTTCTTTGATATCCTATTTTACCAGTATTATCATAATTATAATACATCACCCCATCTTTACCACTAAATATAACTGCATTAGCTGGAGTAGATGAAGATATCATCATTTCAAAATCCACTGTATATGGATACCCAATTGAATCAAATGGTAGTGAAACATAACCTTTTCCATCTAATAATAATGCATTTTGGTTTAAATCTACTTTTAATTCTTTAACTATAGCATCATAACCATTTCCAGATAAATCTTTAACAGTTCCTTGATCAACATCTTTAAAGTCATAATCAGCTATTACTTCACCATTTGATCTTATATAACGAGCTGGATTAGCATTTGGGGCAAATTGACCAAATTTTTCTACTCTCTCCATAAACTCTTCACCTGTTTGTCCAGCTGTCTTTTCACCATACCAGTTTTTTTCAGCCATTATCATAATTTGATCACGATGTCGATCAAAGATATCAAACTCAGATGCTCCCACTTTGATATCATTCCATAAAGCCGCCTCTGATCCTAACATTAAAGGATGACCAGGTTTAACAATCTCATCATTAGAAATCTTTCCTGCCTCCCATGTATCATATAAATTTTTAATATTTAAATAGTTTTGATAACCTGCTGCTGGAACAATATATAAATATCCATCAATATTATTAATCATAGGATATTCACCTTCAAGCATTAATTTAAGATTAGCAAAACTTCTTGCCCAAAAATGAAATACTGCTTCATTAGATACAGGGGTTGTTCCTCCATAACTACTGCCTTCAACATTTAATCCTGACCATAATCTTGGCTGAATATTTTTTGAATTTACATATTTTATCAATTCATCCATATATGCTCGCATTTGTTCATTATGACCTGATGGATATTCATCTGTCCCAATATTAAACTTTTGATTTTGAAATACTGGATCTTCTCCATCCAAAAACTCATCAAATAATGATTTTATAAACGCAACAGCCTGTGGGTTAGATAAATCAATGTGACTTCCATCAAGCATAATTGAAGGATCAACATAATTTATTGAATGACAATGAGCTGGTGTATCAATCTCAGTTACAACATCAACACCATATTGATAAACTTCTTTTTGATACTTTTTATAATCTTCTTGTAAATATACTTCTTCCTCTGGTATCCCAGAATTAATTGCTGGATACTTCTTGCTTTCTACTCTAAATGCTGTTGATTGTTCTCCGCCATCATCATTTATATGTACATGAATCTCGTTTAACTTATAAAATGCTGCATATTTAGTAATTTCTTCTAAATAATCTAATGGCATATAAAATCTTGCAACATCTAACATTGTAGATCTAACTTGATATTGAGGATAATCTCTCATTAACCCTTTTGGTAATAACATATTTTGATTATCCATCAACATTTGTGATAATGTTGCTCCAGCATATAATAAACCTTTTTGCTCTGGCGCCTTTACTGTTACATAATCATCAATATCTATAGTATAGCCTTCTATACCAACTGATAAATTCTTATCTAATTCAAATAAAATATCCCCTGATTCTACTTGTTTAGTAACGATTTTAGCATCTGATTGTGTCATTTCTTCAATATAAAGCAATATTTTAGATGCTGTATCTTTCAAAGAATCATCTTTTATAATTATATTCCCACTAAATTTAAAAGTCCCTTGATTTCCTTTCCACTCACGAATACCTGGTAAAACTCTAGGTCGGTTTATCTGACCATCATCGTATTGACCATTTACTTTAACTATAATTGGATCATCCATATGTAGACTTTCTTTTGTATCAATGTTTTCTACTTGATAATATAAATATACAATCATATCTTCTAATGGTTGTGTTATTTGACCATCTTTACTAATAACCGCACTATTACTTGTCCCATATAATGAAATAGTGTACTGATCATTTTCTACTTCTGGCAAGATTATCTTTTTACCATCTGAAGATAATGCTGGTGTTTGATCTTTTACATTATTATATATTTCCATCAGCTGCTTATCAGAACTTATTTTTTCTACTCCTAATGATGTCCCAGTATTATCTACCCTTTCAATAAAAAGAGGTTCTTTTTCAGCTGCTGATATATTTATCATAATCATTGAACATAATACACTCATACACAATAACATCACAAATATTTTCTTCATTTTTTCCTCCAATCTATGATATTGATTTATCATAAATACAAAAGAACAACTATAGTTAAAACCTTTTAATCATTACTAAGCTTATCAGATATACATAATTATCAATCCATTATCCTCCTCCTTTTCCAATAAACTAAAACAAGACCTAAAAGAGCGCATAATAGCATTCTTTTATGGTCTTGCCTAATTAAATAGTAACAACCCTTATATTATAATAATACTCCCCGAATCATCTAAAAACAAACATTTTTTACTATTTATCAATAATTTTATTTTTACGATACTGAAGAAAATCATTAAAAAACATTCGAATTACGCAAATTAAAGGAACTCCTAAAAACATCCCTATAAATCCAAATAAACTACCAAACACTGTAATTGAACAAATAATCCAAAATGGTGAAATACCAACACTATCACCTAAAATACGTGGTCCTAAAATCAAACCATCAAACTGCTGTAAAGCAAAAATAAACACTCCACAAGTTAATGCTGGCATAAATCCCTCTATCAACAAAACAATGAAAACAACTGGGATTCCACCTATAAATGGTCCAAAATACGGAATCATATTAGTAACCAAAATCACAAAAGCCAATAATGGAAAGAACGGTAACCCCATTAAACCAAAACCAACTAATGCAATTAATCCAATAATTAGTGAATCAATAAATTTGCCATAAATAAATTTACCAAATATTCGATGTGATTTGTATGCATATTCATGAATTAAATCAAGATTCTCTTTTTGCACAAATGATAGCATAAAACGGTCAAATATAACTGCTAATTTTTCAGCTTCAATTAAAATATACGGACAAAAAATCAATCCCATTAAAATCGTTAACAAAGTACTTCCTGTTTTACCAGCTAATGCAATCAACTCTACAAAATCTTTACTACTAAAACTTTTCAACGAATTAACAAAAGTCTTTTCAAATCGGATAATTGTTTGAGCTATATTAGGGTCATTAAAAGTTTTATTAATTGAACTTTCAAATCCTTTGACATATGTATCTATGTTTCTAATAAACTCAACTGCATAATCCATTACCATTGGAATCAGTCGTGTAAGTAATAGAGTAACTAATAAGATTACAACTAAACTCACTAATAAAACACTAATAATTCGTTTATGTTTGTTTAAAAATTTATTTTCAATATTTTCAAATAATCTCGATACAATCTGAACTAATGGTTCTAAAAAATAAGCTAAAATCCCTCCAATTATAATTGGAAAAAAAGCATTCAATAAAATAGAAAACCATGATATATCAAAGGTTTTATAAATTACAATTAAAATTATGCCTACTATCAATAAACTACTATACTGTTTTAATCTATTTCCTTGCATCATTAATCTCCTTGAATCACTATTTTAATTATACCACAATTCTTCTTATAATATCTATTTTTATTCCATAACTCTATAAGTTGATTTATATACGTTATACTCATAGCTTCATATATTTCATTAGTTATTAAATCATATAAATGATACTCATCATTAATAGTCACCAAAGTTAGCTTATATTCGTCTAAATTTTCCAAAATAAAACCTCCTTTTTAGCATTCTATGCACCAAAAGAGGTATTATTACAAAAAAACAAGACCAAACTAAATGATAATAATGTTCCACCTGCAACATCACTAAAATAATGAACCCCAAGATATACTCGACTTAAATCAACTACTATAATTACTATTATACATAAACAAATCAGAAGATATCTAAAAGTAAAATTGCTGCGATATAAATAAACTATAATCATTACATATAGACAACTAATAGCCATCGCATGACCACTAGGAAAACTATAATTAGTTTCTTCAATCAAATGTATTACATCAGGCCTAGGCCTTTTAACAACAAACTTTAAAATGCGATTAATTATTTGTTGCAAAAACGAAATAACTAAACAATTTAATGCATATTTTTTATCATAAATGAAAATACATAAAATCATTCCCATTATTCCCATAAAACTTCCTAATTGAGTTATCATTATAACTGCTTTAGTTACAACTGGGCTTTCTAAACTATTTAATCTTTGATAAATCAACATATCTAATGGTCTAATAATATCGTTTTGAATTAAATAATAATCAAAAATAAATAATAATAATGGTCCTAAAAATAACCATTTCCTATAATTCTTTATTAACCCTAATCCCATTTTCTTTAACTATAAATGCTGGTACTCCAACTACAGTACAATTATCAGGTACATCAGCTAATACAACTGTCTGAGCTCCAACAATACTATTATTACCTATCGTTACATCTCCAATAATTTTAGCCCCAGCAGAAACCATTACATTATTTAATAATGTTGGATGACGTTTAACTTTATGTTCCCCAGTTCCAACTCCTCCCAATGTTACTCCTTGATATAATACACAATCATCACCAATGATAGTTGTTTCTCCAATCACAACTCCCATGCCATGATCTATAAATAAACGTTTTCCAATCGTTGCACCAGGATGAATTTCAATTCCAGTAAAAAATCTGGCTAATTGACTTAAAAACCGTGCTAAAAATTTCATATGCAGTCTCTTCCATAAAAAACTATTGATTCGATAGAAAAACATTGCATGTACACCAGGATAATTAACAATAACATTTAATGCATATCTAGCAGCTGGGTCTGTTTCCAGTACTTTTCTAATTAAACTTTTATTTTCCACATTCTCACTCCTTCTAGTTAATATAACGATAATTCATGAATATTGCAACTGATATATTAATATTTTATGTTTAACACCATCTTTTATATAGGCTAAAGTTATCATACTTAGCCTTCTAATTTATCTCTAATAAAAATAAACAGAACTCTTCCCCTTTGAGCTCTGTTTAAAATATTAGATACTATTATAGTGTGTATCTTTCTTCCCCTTATAAATCAATAAATGATTTATAAATAGATTATAATCTAAATTATACAAATGTCAATACAATTATTGATTAATTCTAATTTTTTTTTATTTTTTTAGTATATAACTAAAGTTTTTATAAAAATAACTCTACTTGTATACAATTATCAAATTAATTCATTATTATGCAATATTTCTTTACAATACATTTTTAAAAAATTAAATATTATTTCTCACACTATTTAACTAAAGGTAATCATTACTATATGTTTATTTAAACTTTTAAATTAATATTATTGATTATGACAATATCCATATAAACTGTACCAATAATTAAGAAAAAATTATTGATAAATCATTTCTATCAACACTACGACTAATTTATTATGATTTCATAATAAGTAGTACTCATAAAAATACGACTATTAAAACAATTAGAATATATTTTCTCACTCATATTATTAACTATCTTACAATTTTGCTTTCTACTATTACTACAATCTTATTTAGTTTTCATCTATATTATTACTATATCTGACATAATTATATATAGTTAATATTGCATTTCAAATAGATTTATGGTATTTTATTATGGTAAACATCAAAGGAGAATGGCTATGTATTTTGTAATAAATTGTTTTATTAGTGCAGTATGTATCGCCTCTTTAATCTTATTTATGGATGTATTTCCTAAATTGGTTAAATTATTAGTGGGAGCAGTTCAAGTTATTACTACTTCATATGCAATAGCAATTTTAATTAAGAAAATTGGTGAATGGACTTCTATTTGGTCTGGAGATTATAAGTATATTAATTCTAATTTCTTATGGATCTTGCCAATCGTATTAGTAGTAACTGTACTAATTGCATACATCTGCAATAAAAAATCTAAAAAAGCATAATAAAAACATGAATTAATAAAAATTCATGTTTTTATTTTATTCCTTTTTCTAAAGCTATTTTATTCAATACTTGTGCCATTCGTTCCAATGCTTCAACAACAACCTCATTATCACGATAAACGCCTAATACTATACGTATATGTCCTTCTCCACCAGGACCATAATTTACTCCATCATTTACAGCAACTTTTGCTTCATCTACTAGGCGTTTACAGATAGTTGAACTATCACCTAATTCACTAACATCAACCCAAGCTAAAAAACCAGATTCAGGTAATTTCATTTTCACTCCAGGAATGTTATTTAAAATTTTATATGCCTGATGACGCCGATAATCATACGACTTTTCAAATAACTCCATGAATTCAGAATGTTTAAAAGCCTCAACTGCAGCTATTTGACTAACAGTATTTGTTGCTCCAACAACACTTACTGCACATCCATACATAACATCCATTATCTTATCTGATGCAATAATATACCCTACACGATAGCCACTTAACCCCATTCCTTTAGATATCGAGCAAACGGTAATTGTATGTTCAAACATATCAGGTAAACTCATTGGTGCAATATATTCGTTTTCAAAAGTAAAATCATCAAATGCCTGATCACAAACTAAAACCAGATTATACTTTAATACTATTGTTCTAATCGTTTCCAAACTTTCTTTACTATAAACAGTAGTTGTAGGATTATTTGGATGAGTCAAAACAATCATTTTTGTTTTATCTGTTACTAATGCTTCTAAAGATTCCATTTCTATTTGATAATCATTATTACTCTCTAATTTATAGACTACTGGTGTAGCTTGCATCATTTTAATATTTTGCATATTATTTGGATAACTTGGGCAAGGAATAATAACTTCATCATCTTTTTGTAAAAATGGGAACATCGCAAAAAATAATGCACTATCGCTACCTGGTGTAATAATTACATTTCGTTCTGGAATAATTTCAACCCCGTATTTTTCCAAAAACCTGCTGCATATTACCTCTCTAAGCTCCATATTTCCCGTAGGAGCGGTGTAATGTGATGAAATAGGTGATTTAATTGCTTCAATTGTTTTATCCATTATATGGCTTGGAATGGAAAAATCAGGCATAAAAGGATCTGCCCATCCCATTAACGCTACTCCTGCTTCAGCCATCTTTGTATAACTATCACCAACATCAGCTTTTTCTACCTCACTAAATAGTCCACCCTCAAAATTCAAAAACTCTTTTTTCATTTTACTTTTCATACTATACCTACTTTATAAAATAAATATTTTCACGGCCAGGATACAAATAAATCAAACCATCTTTAGTAAAAGCAATTGTTTCTTCAGTATAAAAATAATAATCTTGCCCAAATACTGTAGCCTTAGTATTTAATTCTAAAGCATAAGTAGTATCATAAGACATTAATATATCACCCTTTATTGGAATCCGATTTTGATTATTCCATAATCCAATCGTTGTTCCTGGACCATGACCATAAATATTACATGGATGTGAATATAATACTGCCTCAATCCCTTCTTCTTTTGCTTGATTCAATGAATCCATTAAAACATCATTCCCACTCTTGCCATCTGCCATCTTTGAAGCAACAATATCCTGAAAACGATCATTAATTCTCATTCCTTCTAATAAATCTTGTGGAATCTCATCTTCATCATCTTTAGCAATATATGCTAATCTTTGCGTATCAGTACAAATATTTAAATATCTAATTCCAAAATCACAATGCAATAAGTCACCTTTTTCAATAACTCCAAAATATCTTGGATTATCTAATCCTGCTCTTTGCAAATCAACAGTTGGCTCAAACCAATAATCTAATCCTAAATCTTTTACTCTTTGCATCATCAACCATTGAAGATCCTCGCATGTAGTAACCCCTGGAACTATACTCTTCTTACTAAAAGCTTCCTCAATAACAGAAAAAGCTACCTTCATTACTTCAGGATGTAACTGCAATTCCATTGGTGTTCTAAGTTCCATCAATTTAATTGCTAACAAATCATTGCGAACTATACGTTCAACATACTTTGTATCCATTTTATTTGTAAGCATCTCATATAACCCTTGAGTTAAACCATCACTAAAAGAAAAATTATCAGATACATTAACTGCAATATTTTTAGGATCAAATTCATTACAAAGACGATTTAAACAAGCCATTTGATCTTCATTATTGAAATCAGTCCAATAACTTTCATAATAAGGTGCTAATTCCTCACTTGGCATACATAAAGAAAAACGATGTATTTTTTCACCATCTTTTACAAAAACAAACATTGAAATACGTCTAGCTGTAGGATAACAAGATGGTGTAATAGCATGAAATAATGGATCCTCATTATATTCTTTAGAAGCACTGATCCACATATCTACATCATTATCATTCATTACTTTTGGTAAAATTATTTCTAGACGTTCTTTTAAACAAGCATCTCTAATTTCATATTGTTCTTTTACTGATTTTATCTTTATCATTATATCCCTCCTATTAAAATAAGGTACACTTTAGGTGTACCTTATTAATAACTAAATGTTATTTTGCAATTTTTGCATAAGCTAATTGATAATGTCCTTCAGGTGAATGAGTAACTCCAGTTACCTTAGATGATAATAAATATGGTTCAGTATATCCAAATAATGGAATAATATAATGTTGATCACCAACTAAATAGTTTTCAGCATCATGTAAACCTTTCATACGTTCTGCACCATCTAATACATTAGCAGCATTTACTAATCTTTCAAATTCAGAATCATCAACAGTATTACCTAAAGTAGTTTTTCCTACATACATTGATAAATATGCCATTTGATCAATAAAGTCTGCAGTCATTGCATGACGAGCTAATTCAAAATCACCTTTATCACGAGCATCAAAGAATGCTTCTTTTTCAGTAGCAACTAATTCAAGATTAATATACGCATCTTTCATAGAAGCTTGCATAGCTTGAGCTACATTTTTATGCATTGTGTTATCGTTATATTTATATGTTAAATTTAACATATTATCTTTACTATAACCTTTAGATTCCATGATTGCTTTAGCTTGTTCTAAATCATAAGAAGCTAATTTTTTAACTTCATCTTGTTCTTCACGGAAATCACCATTTACTCCAGGAATACCTACTGGAATTAAACCACTTAATTCATAAGCATTTTCACCATATCCTAATGCTTTTAAAACATTAGCACGGTTAATAGATAATCCAAGTGCATTACGGATATCTTTATCTTTTAAAACTTCATTTGTATTTTCTTCACCAGAATTAATTAATACATAGTAGTTACATACAAATGGATCAATTTTCCAAGATTGTTCTTTTAATTCTTTTTTAGCATTGATTGAATCAATATTACATGAAGTAGCGAAATCAATGTCACCACTTTCAAATGCACTAGTTTGTGCATCCATATCTGCCATTACTTTAAATGAAATAGTATTAATTTCTACTTTATCAGCATCAGCAAATTCTTCATTTTTTACCATAACTACTTCATCTTTAGTATTTACAGAAGTAACTTTGAATGCCCCATTGTAAGGAACATCATCTTTATTTCCCCAACTTGAATCATTGAAATCACCATCTTTAGCATTTTCTTTCAAGTAATCTTCTCTAACTGGATAGAATACAGTGTTAGTTAATAAAGATGTAAAATAAGCACATTTAGCTTTTAATTTAATTTCAATAGTAGTATCGTCTAAAGCTTTTGCCCCAAAACCTTTTAATTCATCCATAGTAGTATATGGAGTATCTACTTCAGCACCAGTCTTTTTATCTTTTACCATATGAGAAGTACCATCAATATATTGCCAAATGAATTGTGTGTAATATCCTTGAGTAGGAACTGCACGTTTCCAAGCAAATACGAAGTCAGAAGCTTTTACTGGCTTACCATCACTCCATTTAGTACCCTCTTTCATTTTGATAGTGTAAGTTAACCCATCTTCACTGATTTCAGGCATATCAGTAGCTAAGCTAGGAATAACATTACCTTCAGTATCAAGAGTATATAACCCTTGATAGACTTGTGTTAAAATGTTAGCAGTAATTGAGTCGTCTACGATAGCAGGGTCCAAATCTGCAGTATCCCCACCAACAGCAACTCTCAAATCAGCTTGGTTTCCACCACCACAACCTGTTAAACAAGTTAAGGCCATTAAGAAACAAAGGCTATAAGTTAATAGTTTTTTCATGTCTTTTCCCCTTTCAACTATTTCTCATATAAGAAACATGCTACTTGACGATTTCCAACATTTTTCAATGTTGGTTTTTCTTTAGCACATCTCTCAGTTGCCTTGGGACAACGTGTCCTGAATACGCATCCACTAGGCGGATTTATCGGACTTGGAAGTTCACCTTCCAATACGATACGTTTTTTAGAACGTGCAGTCTCTGGATCTGGAATTGGAACCGAAGAAAGCAACGCTTGTGTATATGGGTGTAATGGCTCATGATAAACATCATCAGCTCCCCCCACTTCAACTATATTTCCTAAATACATTACCCCAATTCGATCTGAAATATGTTTAACCATACTCAAATCATGAGCAATGAATAAATAAGCAATTCCCATTTCTTTTTGAATCTTTTCAAGTAAGTTAATAACTTGTGCTTGAATTGAAACATCAAGAGCAGATATTGGTTCATCACAAACAATAAATTTAGGATTCAAAGCAAGTGTTCTTGCAATCCCGATTCTTTGTCTTTGTCCACCTGAAAATTCATGAGGATAACGACGAATATGATCTGGTTTCAATCCTACAATTTCTAATAGTTCTCGAACCCTATTTTCACGTTCTTCTTTAGAATTATAAATTCCATGAATATCCATTGGTTCACGAATTATTTCACCAACTGTCATTCTTGGATTTAAACTCGCATAAGGATCTTGGAAAATCATCTGCATATCACGACGGAACTCTTTTAACTTAGCTCCTTTAATTTTTGTAATATCTTCACCATCAAAAATAACTTTACCAGCAGTTGGCTCATAAATTTTAACCAAAGCTCTACCAGTAGTACTTTTTCCACATCCAGATTCACCTACTAAACCAAATGTTTCACCTTTAGCTATTTCAAAGTCAACCCCATCTACCGCTTTTACAATTTGTTTCTTTGCTAAGAAACCACCAGAAACAGGGAAATGAACTTTAAGTCCTTTTACTTTTAAAATTGGTTCACTCATTTTCTATTTCCCTCCCTTTAAAACTTTAGGATTTCCAAGCCAGCATGAACAAACATGTGTTTTAGAATATTCACGATATTCATCCATTTTAAGCGGACAAATATTCATTGCATCTTCACAACGATCTACAAACGGGCAACCATCAGAAATATTTAATAAATCAGGTGGTGATCCAGGTATTGGATGTAACTCTTTTCTTTCTAAATCATCAGGATTAGCTATACAAGACAGTAACCCTTTTGTATATGGATGTTTAGGATTATAGAAAATCTCATCTGTAGTACCAATTTCAACAACCTTACCACCATACATAATAGCAATACGATCGCAAATACTTGCAACTACTCCAAGGTCATGGGTAATCATAATAATCCCAGAATCTATTTCATTTTTTAATCCACTAATCAAGTCTAACACTTGTGCTTGAATAGTTACGTCTAATGCTGTCGTTGGTTCATCAGCAATTATAATTTTTGGATCACAAGCTAAAGCTATTGCAATAATAATTCTTTGTCGCATCCCACCTGAAAATTGATGAGGATATTGACGAATACGATTTTCTGGTGAAGGTATCCCTACCTTCTTCATCAAATCTATAGCTTTGTTTCGTGCATCTGCTTTAGATATTCCTGGATTATGATTAAGAATTGGTTCAACTAACTGAGTTTCAATTCTAAGTGTTGGATTCAAAAATGTCATTGGATCTTGAAAGATCATTGCCATATCATTACCACGAATATCATTCATTGCAGCTTCATATTTTTTATTTGAATCAAAATATAACGGTGAAATTTCTTTACCATCGATCTTAATTGATCCATTTGTTACTCTACCATTACCAGCAAGCAGTCCCATAATCGAAAACATAGTTTGTGATTTTCCTGAACCTGACTCACCAACAATTCCTAATACTTCACCCTTATCTACGTAAAAAGATACATTACGAACAGCTCTAACTGTTCCATTTTCGGTACTAAATTCAGTAGTAAGGTCATTAACTTCTAACATTTTCATTTTATAACTTCCCTCCTACTTCTTCTTAGGGTCAAGGGCATCCCCTAAACCATCTCCAATAAAATTTAAAGCTAACATTGTTAAACAAATAGCTAAGACTGGCCAAACAACCTGTAATGGCTGTGAGCTGATCATTGCTCTAGCATCATTAGCTAATGTTCCCCAACTTGCTTTTGGTGCTGAAAGACCAATTCCTAAGAAACCTAAAGTAGCTTCATAAAAAATTGAACTTGGAACTAACATTGAAAATGATACAATAATTGGTCCCATACTATTAATAATTAAGTGCTTTAATAAAATACGTGGTTTACTAGCACCTAATACAAACGCTGCTAAAGAAAATTCCTGTTCTTTTAATGTCATAACTTGTGCTCGTACCTGACGTGCCATCCCCATCCATGAGGAAATACAGATACCAATAATAATTGATAAGAAATTTGATCCCATTACAACAGTAATCATGATTAAATATAACATATCTGGAATCGAATATAATGCATCAACAATTCTCATCATTACCATATCAACTTTTCCACCAACATATCCTGCAATTGCACCATAAGTAACCCCTACTAATAAAGAGATAGTTGCTGCAGAAAAACCAACAGAAAGAGATATTCTACCACCATACATGATTCTTACTAAAACATCACGTCCAAAACGATCTGTCCCTAAAAAATGATCCATTGAAGGAGCTGCAAATGTATTAGCCATATCTTGCCCATCATAAGTATACTGAGATAACATTGGTATTAAAATACTGCAAATAGCCATTAATGCCAAAAAACATAATCCAATTAAAGCTAATTTATTAGCTTTAAATCTTCCCCAGGCATCAGCTAAATATGTTTTACTTTCATATGAAATTTTTTCACTATTCTTTTTTGAATCATCTAACTTCTCAAACATATCAGGAGTAAGTTCGATGTCCATAATTCTATTTTCTTCCATCTTGCTCCCCCTTATTTTAATTTAATTCTTGGATCGACTGCTGCCGATAACACATCTGTAATAATATTGAATGTAATAACTAAAAATCCTAAGAAAATTGTAAGCCCCATAATCATCGAATAATCACGACTTTGTATACTTGATACCATTTCACGACCAATTCCAGGAATCGCAAATAATGATTCAATAACGAAACTTCCTGTAAGCATATATGCAAATGCTGGTCCTGCATATGTAATTACTGGTATCATTGCATTTTTAAGAGCATGTTTAATTACTACCTTTTTATATGATGTTCCTTTTGAACGTGCTAAAATAATATAATCCTGTTTCATTACTTCCAGCATACTGCTTCGAGTTAAACGACAAATCATTGAAATTGGATAAAAAGCCAATGACATTACTGGTAACACATAATTCCCTGGACTGTTTAGTCCTACGAATGGGAAAAGTTTGAGTTTAACCCCTAAAATAATAATCAACAAAATTCCTATCAAAAACGATGGTACAGATACACCGATCGTTGCAATGAACATACAAAGATTATTTACCCATTTTTGCTTTGAAAGCGCCGCAATAGTCCCAAGAGTAATTCCTATAACCAATGCTGTAGCAAATGCCACTGCACCCAGCTTAGCTGTAACTGGGAAACTTTGTGTAATCGTATCTGATACTTCCCGTCCTGAACGAACAATACTTTCTCCTAAATCCCCATGAATCAAATCATTCATATAAATAGTGTATTGTTCAAAAATCGGCTTATCTAAGTTGTACTTTTTAATTGCCAATTGCCGTTGTGCCTCGTTCTTGTATTTCTCCCCACTAATTGGTGACCCTGGAGTTGCTTTCATCAAAAAGAAAGTCGCTGATGAAAGTAAAAACAAGGTTACAATTCCAATAAGCACTCGTTTTAAAACATACCTAAACATTTAATCACCTATTCCTTTACTATATATCTATTAGAATACCTTAAAATGTACCAAATTTCAAACACTTTTTTACATACAATGCCCGCAATTATCTAAGTATTCAGCCCAAAAACCGCTAATTGTATACGATTATACACGTTTTTTAGACAAAAAAATTTTTAAAAAAAATTTTTAATTTTTCTTAATTAGAACTAAATTTTACGAAAAATTCTAAAATTGTACTAATAACAATACAATTTAATCATTTTCATAAATACCTTTTTTTAATCTTCTAGCATTCATATCAGCATCAACTATATCCTTCTTATAAGTATAATCATAACCATAATCATAAAACTTCTCAACTAGACCCTCATTTGCTAATTTTTTCTGTAATAACTCTCCATCAACAAATACCCAAGCTAATAACCGATCATATTTATCAGTTGTATCTCCATCTACATTTAACTCTAATTCAATTTTTGAAGCATTGTTCAATTGCTCTTTAGTATAATTACTAGCTTCTTTACCATATGGCTCAATTACGTTAGTTGATTCTGGGGTATCAATATACAAAAACCTCACCTTAGTATTTTTTCCATTCACATCAAACCAGGCAGTATCTCCATCAACACACTTATTCAAAGTAACTTCAAACCGTTTACCTGGTTCAATAGTTTTATGATCCTGATAAAAATTATATCCTGCAATAATTAATATTACTAATATCCCTATCCATGATTTCGCTAATTTTTTTTGTTGCTTTTTAGTTATTTTAATTTTTTTAACCATTTATACCTACCGCCTTTTTTGCAAGTTTATCAGCACGTTCATTATAAAAATCCCCACTATGTGCTAATACTTTAACAAAGCAAATTTCTAATGTTTTACGATACATCGCAACTTTTTTTTGATAAGCTTGAGTTCCTATTTTATTAGCTTTCCATAATCCATTTGCCCACTTTTCAATTCCTTCATAGTCATAATAAATACAAATCTGAGCATAGCCATTATTTTTAGCATATTCCATCGCACAAATACTACCTAGTATTTCACCAGCTACATTACGCATAGAAATATAATCTTCATCATTACCTTTACCATACATCTCTTTTATTACTTGTTGTCCTTCAATAATTACACACCCAAATCCATATTCTTTTGTTTTAATATTATAACTTCCATCAACATATGCTATTAATCCATTATTAAATTTAATTTTCTTTTCCTCAAGAAATACTTCTGCTTCATCTTTATTATTAAAAGATTTATATACTGCCCCTTTAAATTTATCAACCTGTTGTTTACATTCATCCCAAGTCAAATAAATTCCTGGTTTTCTACCTATTTTTACTGCATAAAATTTTGCCATA
>OFHA01001105.1_pt1 | contig 20166 bp, 18 predicted proteins | sample 1521891 | NCBI WGS metagenome assembly OFHA01 (sample SAMEA3504089, study PRJEB24116) | mouse gut metagenome | biome: mouse gut; feature: mouse-associated habitat; material: faeces | place: Denmark | collected 2011
GGCAATATGCATTGGACAAAGGACAAAAATATGTGATAGCCAATGTGGCGGCGTTCATGTTGCAGGCAGTCAACGAAGAAACAGACTCTATCCTGGAGATGCGTATCTGCGTGGGGAGTGTAAAGAATAAAACTCCTCTGTTGTCAAGCAGGATTTATTATATGGAACTGAATCCGTATTGGAATGTACCTCAAAGTATTATCCGGAAAGAAATCATCCCTACTTATCGCAGAGATACGACCTATTTCACCCGTAATCGCATGAAGGTATACGATAAGAACGGCTTACAAGTAAACCCTCATCAGGTCAATTGGGCTAAATATGCAGGAAAAGGCGTACCTTATACAGTGAAGCAGGACAATAAAACGGGGAATTCATTGGGACGTATCATCTTCCGTTTCCCTAATCCTCATTCCGTATATCTGCACGATACTCCTTCCCGGTGGGCTTTCACGTTGAAAAAACGTGCGGTGAGCCACGGTTGCGTCCGCCTTCAGAAAGCACTCGATTTTGCTTTCTTCCTGTTGAAAGAGCCGGATGAATTGTTGGAAGACCGTATCCGCATTGCCATGGATATCAAACCGGTAAGTGAAGAGGGGAAGAAGCTGTCTAACAGTGCGGCCTACAGCGAACTGAAACATTATAGTTTAGAGAAATATATACCTTTATTTATAGATTATCAGACAGTTTATCTGTCTGCCGATAATAATTTAAGGTATTGTGAGGACATTTATAAATATGATTCGTCTTTACTAGAGGCAATGAACGACCTGAATTTGAAACCATAAATAAACATACAGATACAAGAGATTATGATTCCTTATAACGAACGCGAAGTTCTGAAACTCCTTCAAGAGGAGAGTACGCAGCGGAAAGGCTTCGAAATAATTGTGGCGCAATACAGCGAACAATTATACTGGCAAATCCGCCGAATGGTGCTCTCGCACGAGGATGCGAACGACCTCCTGCAAAATACTTTCATCCTGGGCCAGATCCAGATTTCTTTCTTTCTTCATCCTTCGAACAGCGCTGCTGCACGCCCCGGCCACTGCTCCCGCCAGGCAGCCGCTTCCCACCACATTCTGATTCGGCCTGCCTTTATGGGGAATTTCCAGCCTGCCCTTTTCCCAGAGAATACAGTCCGGCTCTCCGGTAGCCAGGTAAATGATGCCCGGCCGAATCTCTCCGGTGAGGCGCCAATCCCGCAGAGAGTCAATGCCTTCTCTGGTCAGCTTTCCCTGCTGAATGCTGTAAAGCTCCGCACGGTTGCCCTTTACAATTCCTTTCCACGGAATCTGCAGCAGGCTCCGTACTGCCTGCAGCCGAAAGGCAGAGGCTCCGCAGCCAACCGGATCCACTACTATGGGTTTTCCCTCTTTGGCGGCAAAGCTCAGGACAGTCTCTGCCGCCGCTGTTTTTTCCTGGTTCAGCTGGCCCAGATTCACCACGCAGCTATCTGCCTGCGCCGCAATTTCTTCCATCTCTTCCGGCGCCACTGCCATCAGGGGCCTGGCTCCCAAAGCGGCAAGACCATCGGCACACAGGGAAGCGGACACCGTGTTTGGTATCATATGTATCAGATATTTTTCCTGCCTGATATTTTGAAATACCGCTGCTATCTGCTCCGGGAAAACAGTAAATTCCCCCAGGTTTTGAAGCAGTCTTTTTTCTCCGGATTCACAGATGCCTCCGGCCTGATTTTTATCATTCATTTTCCCGCTGTCTCCCTGTCTGTTTTTATGGACTACACTTCTTTCAACATACCCTGCAGATACCGTACCATTCCGGATTTATACAGAGCCCCCAGAAGGATCGCTGCCAGAATACAGCCTCCCGCTGTGCTGATCAGAAACGGAAGCACATAAGTAAAAATTGCGGCTTCTTTATTCCCCAGAAACAACACAGCCAGAGGGTAGCAGAGCATTCCTCCCAGAATCCCGGTACCCAGAATTTCTCCGGCAAAAGCAGTCCACATTTTTCCGGTCTGACGGTACAGCAATGCTCCCAGAAAGGCTCCCACCATACTTCCCGGAAAAGCCAGCAGGCTTCCGGTGCCCATAAGATTCCGTATCAGAGCTGTGGAAAATGCAAAACCCACTCCATAGCCTGGGCCCAGAAAAATCCCTGCCAGCACATTCAACAGGTGCTGAATGGGAAAACATCTGGAAGCCCCCACGGGAATGGAGAACGCAGACAGGCAGACACCCAGGGCTGTCATCATTCCTGCCGCCGCCAGTTTTTTCACATTTACTTTCATTTGCTTCTCCCTGTAACTTTACAAAATATCAATGTATTCTCCGGACAACGCTTTGTTCATACTCCGCACAGCACAGAATTTTCCGCACATGGAACAGGTGTCGTCATGCTCCGGCTTCCGGTCATCCCGGATTTTCCGGGCTGTTTCCGGGTCCATGGCACATTCCCACTGTGCCTCCCAGTCCAGATTTCTGCGGGCATCTGCCATCCGGTCGTCCAGTTCTCTGGCACCCCGAACGCCTTTTGCAATATCTGCCGCATGGGCCGCAATTTTAGAGGCCATAATCCCCTGTTTTACATCCTCCACATTGGGCAGGGCCAGATGTTCCGCAGGCGTTACATAACACAGAAAAGCCGCGCCGTTCTGTGCCGCAATGGCTCCGCCGATGGCAGAGGTAATATGGTCATAACCAGGCGCAATATCTGTTACAATGGGCCCCAGCACATAGAAAGGCGCGCCCATACAGATGGTCTGCTGCATTTTCATGTTGGCTGCAATCTGGTCCATGGGCATGTGCCCCGGTCCTTCCACCATTACCTGTACATCTTTTTCCCAGGCCCGCTTCGTCAGTTCTCCCAGGCGCACCAGTTCTTCAATCTGACACACATCAGAACCGTCCGCAAGACAGCCTGGGCGGCAGGCATCTCCCAGAGAGATGGTCACGTCATATTCCCGGCAGATATCCAGAATTTCATCGTAATATTCATAGAAGGGGTTTTCCTCACCTGTCATGCACATCCACGCAAATACCAGGGAACCGCCGCGGGATACAATATTCATTTTCCGTTTGTGCTTCTTAATCTGTTCAATGGTCTTTCTGGTAATTCCACAGTGCAGGGTTACAAAATCCACCCCGTCTTCGGCATGAAGTCTTACCACATCCACAAAATCTTTCGCGGTAAGAGTTGCCAGATCCCTCTGATAGTGAATCACAGAATCATATACCGGCACGGTACCAATCATGGCCGGGCATTCAGAAGTGAGCTTTCTGCGGAAAGGAATGGTATCTCCGTGAGAGGACAGGTCCATAATGGCATGAGCCCCCATATGCACCGCCTCCATGACTTTTTCCATTTCCACGTTGTAGTCTTTACAGTCCCGCGACACCCCAAGGTTGACATTTATCTTGGTGCGCAGCATGGAGCCCACACCTTCCGGATCAATACAGGTATGGTTCTTATTGGCACAGATTGCCACTTTTCCCTCAGCCACCAGCGGCATCAGTTCTTCTACGGTCATCCGCTCTTTTTCAGCCACCTTTTTCAGTTCTTCTGTTACAATTCCCCTGCGGGCTGCTTCCATCTGTGTTGCAAATTCTCTCATATTTTTCCTCCTTAATTCCAAACACCTGTCTTTCCTGTAAGACAAAAAGAGACGCCCGGCGAGCGTCTCAGAAATTACACATATCTTCCGCTCCCTACGACAGTATTAACTGACAGGTTCAAAGAGTCAGGTTTTAACCTTCTCAACCGTGGGAATCCTTCAGAAACACTGAAAATACTTTTCTGAACAGCTTCCCGCAGTCCCTCTGCGTTCTCTTATTCGTGTTCATCATATATGATCCGGCCGCATTTGTCAACCGGCCCTTCCATTAAATATCATATTCACACCAAATGGCTGAAAATTACTCATATTCTTCAATAATAGGCGGAATCTGGGACAGCATATTGTCCACATCCTCGAACATGGAACTTTTTGTGGTGCCCAGACTGCTGGCATAGTCAATATGGCCCATAACTTCCTGATACTGTTCCTTTGTCTGGTCAAAAAAGCCGCACAGCGTCTGCAGCGCCATATCAGATTCATCAATTACTCTGGCAATTTCTTCCTGTACATTGGTTGCACCTTCTGCCGCTTCTGTAATCTTATCAAACAGCTGATATGTCTCATCCACTTTCTGAATACTCTCACCCAATGCCTGCTGGGATGTGTTGATACTGGAACTCAGGCTGTCCGTACCTTCTTCCACGTCCACAATGCTGGAATCCACCTCAGCCACCAGCTTCTTAATCTGATCTGCCAGCTCTTTCACCTCCACAGCCACCACCGCAAAGCCTTTCCCCTGCTCTCCTGCTCTGGCCGCTTCTATGGAAGCATTCAGGGCCAGGATATTGGTCTGGTCTGCAATGGTTACAATGTTGCCGGTACATTTTTTAATTTTCTTCACCGCCTCCAGAAAATCTTCAAAGGTTTTTTCCATTTCCTTAAAATGATTCTCCACCTGACGGGAACTGTTCTTCAGCTCCTCCACTTCGCCCTGGGCCTGCGTTACCGACTGGGCAATTTCACCTTTCACAGTCTCAAACTGGCTGGATACCTGGCTGATACTTGAGAAATTCTGCCCGAAATCCTGAAGCTGTTCCTGGAAATTTTCCGACTCACTGAGCACTTTTTTGAAAGAATAGGTGATTTTATTCAGCTCTCTCAGAGAATCCACTTCTTTTTCCACCAGATCTCTCTGGTAATCTTTCAGATTCTCGATTACATATCCCACCGGATAAAGGCCTTTCTCCTGTTCCTGTTCTCTTTCCATCTCTATTCGGGCGTTTTTCCAATATCCCATGCTTATCCCCCTTTACTCAAATACCACACATGTCATGGACTGGTTGACAAAACGGTTGTTGTAGTGCTCTCCATATCCCACAAGGCCTGCATGGCTGCCTAACGTTTTCATCTCCTGTAAATATTCCTGCATATAATGGTTGTCGCTGAACAGCAGATACCGGAACAGACAGTTAATGGAAAATACCGCCGACACTCTGGAAAATTCTTTCTGTATCGTCTGTATGGTCTCTTTCACAATGCGCCTGTAATCGCCCAGTTCCAGTAAAATCAGCACATCAGAATCATTTACCTGTCGGAAACATGCCAGGGCATCTCCGTCTACTTCTTTGATGGAAATAATACAGATCTCATCTCCGCTGATTCTTCCAAAAGGATTTTTAAAGGTCTGCGTTGTAATCTGCTGTTCTGATACCTTCAAAATACTCTGATATACCTGACGGGCAGATTTTCCGTTCAGTTCCCCGATCATATATTTTGCCTTGTCTGTTTTGGAAGCAATAAAACGATATTTCCACACGGGATGATAGATATTCTCTTTATAAGCCTTTACTTTTCCATACTGATTCTTCACGATGGCATATGCCACTGCCTCTTTATAAACCCTGCCGTTTGCAGAAACTCTTCCGCCATCGCCGGTTCCGCCCACCAGAGAAATATCTTTTTTCTTCAGAACGCTGTATATGGTGGTCAGCACACAGGCGTCATTGCCGGAACAGAAATCAATGCATATGGTGTCATTGCCGGCGGCTTTTACTTTCTCCACATCACGTTCCAGACGCCGGATATATTTCACAGGCATGGTATTCACTTCTTCCAGAACATTGGCAGCAGCCGTAATTCCATCCTGGAACGCCACAACTCCCACACCGTTTTCCACTACTCTGGTATCATAACTCATTCCAATACAGCCAATACTTGGCACTCCGGGATAAAGCTCCTCCAGTTCACGCACATGGGCTTCAAACTGTTTATCATTGGACATCAGCATTATCAGCTGGGGATCCTTCAGGCCCCGAACCGCTTCCTTCAAATCGCCTTTCTGGCTCATACCAAAAAACTGTTTCAATATTTTATCCCTCTCTTCCGTAATATACCATTATCTTATCCTATCCAGGATAGAAGGTCAATCATTATTCTGTAAAGTTTCCAGTGCTTTCAGCACCTGATTATCATGCATGGGATTGTAGGTTTCGTCATCCTGGGACTGATATTCATATTCCAGCTCAATATCCGGCTGAATTCCCACGTCATGAATATAATTTCCTTTGGGAGTAAAATATTTTGCCATGGTAACTTTCACTGCACTTCCATCTTCCAGAGGAACAATAGTCTGTACAATTCCCTTTCCAAAGGTAGTGGTTCCTATCAGTGTCCCATACTCATAATCCTTGATGGCCCCCGCAAAAATTTCCGAGGCGCTGGCGCTGTTTTCATTAATCAGAACCGCCAGAGGCAGTTCCAGACAGGATGCATCTGATTTGTAATCAGAACGGTGCCCGTATTTATCCTCCGTGTACACTACCAGGCCCTCCGGCAGAATTTCATCCAGCATGGCGCACACGGTCTGAAGGATACCGCCCGGATTGTTCCGCAGATCCACAATCATGGACTTCATACCCTGTCCCTGGAGCTCTTTTATGGCAGCCAAAAACTGTTCATGGGTGGATTCCGTAAATTCTGAAACCTGTATAAATCCAACCTGGCCCTCCAGCATCTGATACTCCACGGTAGGCACTTCAATCTGACGTCTTACCACGTCCACCTGAATATGTTCACTCTCTCCTGCCCGCATCAGCTCCAGATGAACCGTACTTCCTTCCTCGCCTTTGATATGAGTCACCAGCTCTGAAAGTTCCATGCTGTCTCCCTCAATGTCTCCTACTTTCACAATGATATCTCCGTCCCTCACCCCTGCTTCCTCAGCAGGCGTTCCCGGATATACATGGAGAATCGTAACAATCCCTGTTTTGAGATTCTGGTTCAGTACAGCGCCGATCCCATAATAGACTCCTGTGGTGGAATCGTTATAGGAAGCATATGTCTCCGCAGAAAAATAAGAAGAATAACGGTCTCCCAGGCCATCCACCATTCCGGTATACATACCTTCCACCATGGCGTTTCGGTCAATCTCATCATAATAATATTTATCAATAATGTCCGCTATCTGTCCTGCCTTTTCCTCCACTTCTTCTCCGAAAATAACATCCCTGCTGCTCCCGTCTGCCTGGCTGTTTTCCTGGTTCTTCCTGTTGATTCCAGGGAGAACAAAGAGCCAGATATTTCCTGCAATAAGGGTCACCACCAGCAGCGTACCGATGACGCCTGCTGCCAGCCCTTTGCCGAACCCTGAATTCTTCTTTTTCTCCGGTGACTCAAAATATTCCTGATTGTCCATACGATTCATCTCCTGCCATTTATTTCTTAGTAACAGTTCAGCCATAGCGTGGGCTGAACTGTTACATCTGTACCAGTCTCTCAAGTCAGTCCTATACCTTCAAATGTTTCCGGATGGTGAGGCGGCTTCCCAGAAATCCAATGCCCACCCCCAGAATCAGGCCCACCGGAACCAGTGTGGAAAACACCCTGTCCACCGGCAGAAACTCCATCATTCCGCTCAGCCAGAGGAATTTCTCTCCCACATAGGAAATGATACTCCGGTACATCCGGTAAAGTATCAGTAACGGCAGCAGAGAGCCGATTATCCCAATCAGAATCCCTTCCACAATAAAGGGAGCCCGCACAAAATAATCGGTGGCGCCGATTAATTTCATAATTGCAATCTCCTCCCGGCGCACTGCAATTCCGATGGTAACAGTATTGCTGATCAGAAACACTGCCACACACAGAAGAATCAGAATGACTCCCGCCGATACATATCCGATTAACCGGTTGAAATCCGTCAGGGTATTTGCCGCCATATCGGAGCTTTTTACCTCTTTTACTCCTTCCAGAGACTGGATATAGGTCACCAGAGACTGCTGCATGGAAATATCATTCATGTAAACCACATAATGGGCTGAATTGGCCAGAGGATTGTCTTCGGCAAATCCCGCCGCCATGTCTTCGGCGCCTTTGAAATATACTTTCTGAAATTCATCCCAGGCCTGCTCCGCAGACACAAATATCTTTTCCGATACCTCCACGCGCTTTCCAATCTGCACGCCGATTTCATCAATCTGTTCCTGGGTGGCGTCATCATTGAAAAACACCGTCACTGCAACTCCTGACTCCACCTCCTGTACCACGCTCTGAAAATTTACCACCACAGAATAGAATATGCCAAACAGAAAAATACAGGCAGACATGGTGGCAATGGAAGCCAGGGAGAACATTTTATTCTTCCAGATATTTCTGGCTCCCTGTCGTAATGTATACCAAAATGTACTAATCCTCATATGGGTCACCCATCCGTTCGTCTTCTACGACAACGCCTTTCCGCATGGTGATGACACGCTTTTTCATGGCCCTGACAATATCCAGATTGTGTGTTACCACCAGAACAGTGGTTCCTCTCTGGTTGATTTCCTCCAGCAGCTTCATAATTTCCCAGGCATTGTGCGCGTCCAGATTTCCCGTGGGCTCGTCTGCCAGAAGGATTTTCGGCTCATTTACCAGTGCTCTGGCAATAGCCACCCTCTGCTGCTCTCCACCTGAAATTTCTCTGGGATATGACTTGTATTTTGCGGCAAGGCCCACCATGGACAATACCGCCGGTACTTTCCGGCGCATGGTCTTTACGGGCATTCCGATTGCCCGCTGGGCAAAGGCCACATTTTCATAGACATTTCTGTCTTTCAACAGCCGGAAATCCTGAAACACCACGCCAATATTCCGGCGGAATCTGGGAATGTCCCTGTGGCGGATATTTCCAAGTTTCTGGTTATTGATGGTAATGCTGCCTTTGGTGGGCTCCAGTTCTTTCAGCAGCAGCTTGATTAACGTGGATTTCCCGGAACCGCTGTCTCCCACCACAAACACAAACTCACCCGGTTCGATATACAGACTCACTTCATTCAGTGCGGGAATTCCTGCAGAATATGCTTTGCTGACATTTTCAAGTTTTATCATGTAAGCCTCCTGGTCCTGTAATTAAAACTTCATTTTCCTGTGAATATTCATTAATAATCCAAAGTTTCCATATATTTCATATATTTTACTACCATCAATGCAATTTTAAAAGTGATGGCGTCCTCAAACACCCGCAAATCCAGCCCGGTACTCTTCTGCAGCTTATCTAACCGGTACACCAGCGTATTCCGGTGAATGTAAAGCTGCCTGGAAGTTTCTGAAACATTCAGGCTGTTTTCAAAAAATTTATTAATGGTAGTCAGAGTTTCCTCGTCAAACTCGTCGGGAGATTTCCCGTCAAAAATCTCTTTGATAAACATTTTGCACAGAGGAATGGGAAGCTGATAAATCAACCGGCCGATTCCCAGTGTGGAATAGGCAATCACATGGCGTTCTTCAAAGAAAATCTTCCCCACGTCCAGCGCCATCCTGGCTTCCTTATAGGAGCGGGAAACTTCTTTGATTTCATTGACAATAGTACCGTAGGCAATATGGATATCCGTTTCATCCCCGGCATGGAACAGACTTAAAATTACTTCGGCTGTTTTGTTCATCTCCTCGTATCCTTCGTTTTCCATAACCTCTTTTACCACGATAATATTTTTTTCATCCACCGCTGTGATAAAATCCCTGGATTTGCTTCCCAGAAGCCCCCGGACCTTTTCCAGCTCATTGCCGTCCTTTTCCCGGTTCGTCTCCACAATAAAGACCACCCGCCTGGCTTCCGTATCAATATGCAGCTTTTTGGCACGATTGTAAATATCCACCAGCAACAGATTGTCCAGCAGCAGATTTTTCACAAAATTATCCTTGTCAAACCGTTCTTTATAGGCTACCAGCAGATTCTGAATCTGGAAACTGGCAATTTTTCCTACCATATATACATCTTCACTGTCCCCGTTGGCAAGGAGAATATATTCCAGCTGATGTTCGTCAAATACTTTAAAAAACTGGCATCCCAAAAACACCTGACTGTCTGCCGGAGATTCCACAAATGCCAGTGCCGCAGTCACATAGCTGTCTGTATCCTGGAATGTGGTGGCCAGTACCTTTCCTTCCGTATCAATAATACACAAATCAATTCTGGTGATTCCCTTCAATCCGTCAATGGTATTTTGAAGTATCTGATTCGAAATCATTTGTTTCACTCCTTTTCTCTGCCTCTCATCTATATACAAATTCCTGTACAACTTTCACAATTATATTAACCCCGTTTTCAAAAAATTACAGGACTCACTATGTATTTTAATGCAAAAGCACAAAAAAAGAAAGAGGAAATCCATATTTTTTTATGCATTTCCTCAACTTTTTTTCAAAATATGGATTTTTTCCCATGGGCATAGTACACAAAAATTTTCTAATGACCTCGATACTCGATGAAACCCTCTCCCAGCACCTCCCGGACGTCTCCTACAATTACAAAAGCATTTTGATCCAGCTGATGAATCATTTCCTTTAACTGTACAATTTCTTTCCGGGACACCACGCAGTAAAGCATACATTTCCGGGCTCCGGAATACATGCCCCTGGCTTCCAGTCCGGTAACGCCCCGGTCCAGGGTTTCCATAATCATCCTGGAAGCCTCTTCGTACCGGTCCGTAATAATATAGGCCGCTTTGGAAAATTTCATACCTTCCAGAATCGTATCCGTCACTCTGGAAGTAATAAAAATAGAAACAATGGCATACATGGAAGGACGCAGGCCAAACACATACAGGCCTGTCAGCACTACCATACCGTCCAGCACCTGCATAATCTGGGCCACAGAATAATGTTTCAGTTTGCACTGAATCAGAATGGCCACCATTTCCGTTCCCCCTGTGGTTGCATTTGCCCAGAGAATCGTACCCATTGCCACACCTGCCAGCACTCCGCCGAACAATGCCGCCAGAATATAATCCCCGCTTACAAAATCAAGCTCCGGTATGATATACAGCCAGGCTGAAAGCAGGGCTGTGGCAATGGCTGTTCTGCCGATAAACCGTTTCCCCTTTACTTTCAGGGCAATCAGAAATACCGGAACATTCAAAGCCAGGTTGGCAAACCAGAGGGGAATTCCTCCTTCCAGAAAAATACCCGTCATATTTTTCATCAGAATGGAAATACCGGTAAATCCTCCTGTTACCAGGCCAACAGGGTCAAAAATACATTTTATGGCAAAAGCCAGAAGCCCTGTTCCTGCCACAATCATCAGATATAAAAACACAGGCGACCGCCTGTATTCAGAAAGTCTGCTCATTTTATCACCTCATTCATCCTTCTTATTATAACGCGCCAGCATACTGTGCATTACACTTTTCTGAATCAGTTTTTTTGCAAACCCTGCCACCTCTGACACGCCTTTGCGGGAAGTATAATTCTTTCCCAGACTGTACCAGATTTTCGCATTCAGCTTTTCCCTGTTGTCCTCCAGAAAATATTCCTGTTCAGGAGCCGGCACCACAGACAGAATAATATCCGGCTCGGCAATATTAATTTCATTAACTACCGTATCGTAATCACCGGTGCAGTCAGACAGAGCATAAACTCCTGCTATATGAATTCTGTCATAATTCTCTTCCAGAAATTCCTGCAGAATTTCAAGATTTTCCGTCGTATCCCCCAGCAGGTAAATGCTCCGGCGGTTCCGGTCCGCCCGTCTCATAAATTCTTTCTGAAACTCATTGTCCACGGTCTCCTGTATGCGCTGCTCAGCTGCCACTCCTGCCGCCTTTAAAATTTCCTTATCACTGATAATTGCCAGATCCAGGTTTTCTATACATTTTTTCAACCGGCTGTCTTCCTGTGCTTTTACCAGTATATCCATGGAAACAGTACCCACCGTATTCATTATGGTATTGGTCAGGAATCCTTCTATCTGCCCCATGGATTCCCGCACGGTATAATTATCCAGCTCCATTCCCAGTATCTCTATTTTTTTAATCATATGACACCTGTTTTCACTTTCCTGATCCCACAACTGTTGAAAGTACTTTAGAAGTATACCAAAAGAGGAAAATTTTTTCAACACCCCTTTTTTCTGAAATTGACTGATATTTCTGTTCCAAATCAGGTTTTTTGTGTCTTTTAAAAAGTCAATCCTTTTCTCTGTTTTTTGACGGAATCCTTAAATTTATCACAACTTCACAAAACAGATGTTTCTTTCTTTCACTATGTAAACCACTTTATTCACATGATTTTTTGTGGATAATGTGTATAACTCTGTGTATAACTCACTTTTTTGGATTTTTCAAGTAGTTTCCATGTGGATAACTTCTGGATAATTTTATCCCTGTATTTATAATTTTGTGCACTTTTTTCCATTCTGAAACAGGTAATATATTCCTTCCTTTTTCTGATAAATTTAAGTTAGAAAACAGGAATAATTGTGTAACAATTCGGAATTTTCGGTGCGGTAATATTTTTTATTCTATTAGGAAGATACTTCACGCGTTAGCGTGACAAGATCTTTTCTATAAGAGAACAAAGCGGACAGGTCCGCTTCTACTCCCTGAATCCCTCTCTCATGAAGGACCTGGACGGTTTGCTACGCCATTTGCGGTGCGTCAGAGCATACGCAGTATGCTGAACGTATCTCATTTTAGCACAATTGCGAAGCAATATTTTACCTCTTGTGCGAGCGTGCATATTATTTTTTATTCTATAGGAAGATACTTCACGCGTTAGCGTGACGAGGTCTTTCCTATAGAATAAAAAAAGAATCCCGCAAGCGGGATTCTCTTTATTATTCTATGCTGTTCTTAGAAAATTCTTCTTACTGCAACAATCGTTCTGTAAGCAGCGGGAGAAGTATACTTGATACCGGTAGCTTCTGTGCTGGCATGCACAATGGTGTCTCCGCCAATATAAATTCCAACATGACCGCTGTAGCATACAATATCACCGGGCTGCATTGCATCTGTGCTTACGCCATATCCAACACCTGCCAGTGCACTGGAAGAATGAGGAAGGCTTACGCCAAATGCTGCGTATACACTCATTACAAATCCGGAACAGTCAGCTCCGTTTGTCAGGCTTGTCCCGCCATAGACATATGGATTGCCTACGAACTGGCATGCATAATCTGCAACTGCCTGTCCGCTTCCGCCGCTTGGCGGATTGTAGCTTCTGCTCTCACCGGAAGATGAGGAAGAAGATCCTGAGGAACTGGAAGAGGAGGAAGATCTTGTTGCTCTTCTTGCTGCTTCTTCCGCAGCCTTTCTCTCTTCTTCTTCTTTCTTAAGGCGGGCTTCCTCTTCTTCTTTGGACTCAGCTACCACATAGTTGGTACTGCACTCTACGAATTCGCTGGATACCCATCCGTCTCCTTCTTCAATTGCCACTTTTACCCAACCGTCTTTTTCTTCCACAACGCTGAGTTTCTCTCCCTGAGGAACCTGTCCCAGAACATCAGATTCTGTACTGGAGTCTGCCCGTACATTCAGATTATCGGTTGTAACGTCTGCCACTCTGTATCCAACGGATTTTGCCAGCTCTGCATTGCCCAGAACCAGGAATTCTGCCTTTATGTATCCTTCCACATTACCGGAGTGGATCTTATACCAGTCACCCTCTGTTCCCAGTACGGTACATGCGGAATTGTTATATAATTTTCCAAGTACCTCTCCATCTTCTCCTGCAATGGAGCGTACATTTACATAATCATCAACCTGAGCAATGGCAATGTCGTCATATTCCGTCCTGGTCACAGGCGTCTCATTCTGAACCACATCCACATTCGTGTCGATTGCTTCCTGTCTCGGTGCAAGGGAATTTGCAAAGATCTCTGTAACACCTGCTGTTGCGGAAGTATCCTTCTTCGTATCCTGTCCGTTATCTATCTGTGTCTCCTGTGCTGCTGAAATCAAATTTCCTGCCCCCGCACTTACTGCAGCATGAGAAACAAAAGAGCTGCCTGTAAATACAACTGCGGCGGTTAAACAACAGGTCGTTGCTTTTCTGATTGAATTTCTGTTCATAATACCCTCCATTTTAAATTCTGTTTTCTATGAACATGAAGTCCTTATGGATTTCTTCATTTGTTACGAACTTATTACGAAATTTATTATAGCAAGGAGGGCTGTCCCTGTCAACTGTAAACTTTTACAAAATTATTACGATATTTTCCCGAATCCTGTCACTATTTAAAATTATCCCTCTCATCAGCGGATATACTGTTCAACAGAAGTAACTGCATTCGCTCCGTCAGCTGCAGCAGTAATTACCTGCCTTAACTGCTTGGCTCTCACATCCCCTGCGGCAAATACGCCTTCCACACTGGTCCTGGTATCTTCTCCCGCCAGAATATAGCCCCGTTCATCCTGCTCCAGCAGTCCCTTTACCAGTGCAATATTGGGTTCCGTACCTGCTGCAATAAATATGCCCTGCACTTCCAGTTCCCGGTCTGACTCTGTCTTTTTATCGTACACCAGAACGGAAGACACCTGGCCCTCTCCCCGGATTTCCGTCACATTGCAGCTCAGCACCAGTTCAATATTCGGTGTTTCCTTCACCTTTTCCTGAAGGATTCTGGCGCCCCGGAACTCATCTCTCCTGTGAATCAGATACACCTTCTCACATCCTCTGGCCAGAAACAGGGCATCTTCCAGGGCCACGTCTCCGCCGCCTGCCACTGCAACGGTTTTTCCTCTGAAAAATGCCCCGTCGCAGGTGGCGCAGTAAGATACGCCCATGCCCAGAAGTTTTTCCTCTCCCGGAATTCCCAGCTTCCGGTGTGTGGCTCCCATGGCCAGAATCAGGGTTTTTGCTTCATAAGTTCCTTTTTCTGTTACTACCGTTTTCTTATCCCCGTTTAACTCAATGCTCTTTACCTGGCTGTTGACAATTTCCGTCTTAAATTTGTCCACATGAGCGCGGAATTTCTGTCCCAGTTCAAATCCGGTAATTCCCGGAAGCCCCGGATAATTGTCCACCTCATAGGTATCCAGAATCTGGCCGCCGCTTAACGGCTTTTCTTCTATGATCAGCGTACGCAGCCTGGCTCTTTCCGCATATATGGCCGCACTTAAGCCCGCCGGCCCGCTTCCCAGAATAATCACATCATAACACATGAAAAACCCTCCTTTATTCTATGACTTTCATATTGATTTTTCCCTCTCTCCGTGTAATAATAGGAATGTATACTTATGTTACAGGAAAGGAGGTATTGATATGGATATTGCTTCTTTATCAACTTCCCTCAGCATGGCCAACGTACAGAATGACTTTGGCGTTCTCATGCTGAGCAAACAGCTTGACACCGTAGAGGATATGGGAGACTCCATGATTAAACTCATGGAACAGTCTGTAAATCCCCATCTGGGGGGAAATATTGACATTTCCCTTTAAATCTGCCGCTGTCATATTTTTATGAGCAGATTCTTTCTTAGTTTGTGAAGAATCTGCTCATTTTATCATACCTGTCTGAAATCGCAAAACATATGCTTCCCAAATCTTCCTTACATCCGCTCCAGCCAGAGGGAAAATCCCATAAAGGCGAAAGCCAGGGCCATGCCAGACACCAGCGAAACTGTAACCAGCCTCTCTTTCGTCCCCTGAGAAAACATCTGCTTCACATGATCCCATCTGTGATTGATTTTACAGATGGCAATATAAACGCCCACAGCGCCGCAGGTTGTGCCGATGGCAATAACTCCCCAGACCGCAATTCCCATCAGAAACAGAAACAGCTCCGCGCCTTCCATATTTGCGGCAAAACCGCCCTGCGGAATCTGGGTCATCTGATCCACGCCGGCGGTCTGATACAGCATGGGCAACAGCCAGGACATCAGAACACCGGTGGCATTTAAGGTAAAATGAGCAATCATGGAACTGAAAATACTGCCGGTGGCCTCCACCAGAAAAGCCAGGTACACTCCAAGGGCAAATGCATAGACAAACTGGTTCAGATTCATATGCATACATCCGAAGAGGAAAGCACTCAGCAGAATTGCCGGCAGCATTCTGCTTTTTCTGTATGTCTGAAATATCAGGCCCCGGAACATAAATTCCTCCACACAGGCAGGCACCAGGGCCACACAGATCAGGTTCAGTGTCAGCGACTGGCCCTCCATTATCATCTCCGCCACCGACGCGCTTCCGCCTGTGGAAAACAGCATGGAAATGGCATTCAGCACCACTACCAGCGGATACATCAGATATGTGCACACCACTACCAGAACAATGGTTGCAAAATTTATTTTCCGGTATGGAACCAGCTGTCGTATCTTTATTTTCTTCAGCTTACAGTAAAGAAAACAGGGCACAAATACCAGAGACTGAGACAGCAGTATGGATACATATACCGACATCCCCCTGAGAGCCGGTACCAGAGCTGTCAGGGTGGAAAATCCCAGACTTACACTCAGATAAATTACCACCACGGCCAGAAACAGCCGGTTTACGCTTTTGTTTTCAGACATATGGTATCCTCCTGTACTTTACGAATGCTCTTATCTGTGATTTCAATTTTTCTTTCTTTATACAAATGGCCTGCTGCACGTTTAAAAGCATTTTTACTCATTTTCGTTTCCCGCATAATGATCTCCGGAGAAGCCTTGTCATTAAAAGGCAGCACACCCCCGTATTCTTCCAGAATCTCCATGATCCGCACTGCATCCTGATTCATCTGCACATACGCCTTCTCCCGCAGGGTCAGATCCAGTTTCCCATCAGGTTTCACCCCTGTAACCCTGGCTTCCACACAGTCGCCAATCCGCAGGAAGCTGTGGTCCTCATGACGGGGAATCAGCGCTGAATAACGGTCATCCACCGCGAGAAAGGCTCCGAAATTACCGCTGAATTCATACACCCGGCCCTGTACCATATCGCCGATTCGATAAGGCGAATCCGTTCTCAGCATTTCATAGAGGTCCCGCATACTTGCACAGAGGCGGCTGCTTTTATCCAGATAAAGCCTCACCAGAATTTCATCATTTTCCCGGACCTTTACCGTCTGCTCCTTATAGGGAAGAAATAAATCCTTCTCCAGTCCCCAGTCCAGAAATGCGCCTATCTTCTGGACAGATACCACTTTAAGAGCCTGAACCTCTCCCATTTTCAGCCGGGGTTCCTGGGTAGTGGAAATCATCCGGTCTTTGGAATCCCGGTATACAAATACCTCCACTTTGTCTCCGGGTCCCGCATCCTGAGGCACCTGCTTTGCCGGAAGCAGGACTTTTCTCTCATCTTCCATTTTCTCTGCCAGATATACGCCGAATTCCACTGTTTTTACTATAACAAGCTCCTGTTTCTCTCCTAACCGTATCATGTACGTTCCTCCAATTCTACCACTGCATAGGGCTTTCCCTGCTCATCTGCCAGATTTACCACTGTTTTCCCCGGTTCTTCTGCAGTAAAGGGATGTATGATATCTCCATATACTGCCGCTTTCCGGTATTCTGTCCGCATTTTCCCGATTTTAAATCCCTGGGGCAGGTATTCCTGCGCCATGCTGACATACTTCCCGTTATTCACATGGCGGTTTGTATCAATATGATATTTGTGTACCGGAAATGTTTCATGCATCTCCATCTGTTCCGGAAGCTGAATTTTCCTGGAATTATATTCCATGGGGAATTTCGGTGAAAATTCATATGCTTCCAGCATTTCAGGCAGAATTTTTGCAGGCCTTCCCTTTTCCACATCCAGCAATACCCATACGGAATTGGCATAAGCCGCAATTTCTCCTTTCCTGTCTTTCATGGTAAAATTCCGATAGCCGAGAAACCCTTTAAAGTCATAGGGCCATGTACTGACCGTGATGCCTTCTCCATAAACGGGATAACGACTGATTTCCACCTGCCAGCAGGATAATACCCAGGCCAGCTTCCGTTTCATCAGAAACTCCAGTCCAACGCCCAGTTCCTCTGAATGAAAAGAACTGCAGTCCTGAAAATAATCCAGTACGGCATTTAATGTAATATAACCTTCACTGTCCACTTCACTGTAGCGGACCCTGCTTTCAAAACTATACATGGTTTCCTCCTGTAACAGCAAAGAGTATGTTCTCTGATATGAGCTGTACATTTTAAGTGCGATAAGAGTTTTTTATCTTACAGGAAAATATTTTCATACGTTAGCGTGATCAGATCCTGCCTGTAAGATAAATAAGAATCCTGCTTTGCAGGATTCTCCGCCTGCGGCGGGTCGCTTTGCGACATATTTCAGATTCGCCGCAGTGCGATAAGAGCTTTTTTCTTCTATAGGAAAACACTTTCACGCGTTAGCGTGACAAGGTCTTTCCTATAGGATAAAAAAGAATCCTGCTTTTCAGGATTCTCTTTCCGATGTTATGTGCATATTTTACTTTTTCGTATCGCTCTTCGGTTCAGCTGCGGCGGTTCCGATGGTTTTAGGTCTGCCTCTGCCCGGCTGTCGTTTCTTTTTCAGCGCTTCCATCCGCTCCCTGTGGTTTTCATCCACAATACGCCTGATTTTGGCGAGACGCTCAGCTTCTGCCTGTTCCAGTTCTTCCCGTTTTTTCTGAGCCAGCTTCCGGCATTCCTCCTGCAGGTTTGTATCTTCCAGTACAAGGAATTTTTCAAAAGCAATGGGAAAAGCGAAAATTTTGGGCTGCTCTGTCCCGAAAAACTGCACCCGTATTTTGAGGGCAGTTTCTTCCACAATTTTTCCTGTGCCAAATTTGTCATGGGAAACGGTTTCGTTGACTAATGATTTCATCCTGATCACCCCTTGTCTGATTTTAGTCATCTGTTACAGCAGATTTTATGGTACTATTTTACCATTTTTTTCGGTTTTTGTCAGGAATTTTATGGAAAAAATTTATTTTCAGTAAAAAGTACAAGGGACAGATAGACTGTTTTTGTGCATTTTTAACGATAAATCTCCGGATTTTGCAATAAGGCAATCATGGGACCTGTCAGAAGACAGGCCCCATGGCACCAGATTAGCAGGAAAAGCTGCTGATTACTGTAAGGAAATTACTTTATAATCTTTTTCTTCCACTGCTTTTATCAGCGCTTCGTCTGAAACGGTTCCGGTCAGTATTATGACTGCCGTACCAGACTCATGACTTACTTTTGCCTCTGATACTTCCGGAAATGCTTCCAGACATTTCTTTACGGCTGCTTCGCAGTGTCCGCACATCATTCCCTCGATTTTCATTGTCTTTTCCATGTTCTGTTCCTCCTTTATATTTCTGGTTGTGTTAAGATGTTCCGTTTCTTTCAGGTCTGTAACCGGGGTGTGGTTTTCAGACTTTTTTGACCCTTTTTTCCTGAGAGGCCTGTCTTTTCGGGAATCATGAATCCGCAGCATGTTCAGGCGCAGTGCATTTGTTACCACACAGAAACTGGACAGGCTCATGGCAGCTGCTCCAAACATGGGGTTGAGCTGCCACCCAAATACCGGAATCCATATGCCTGCTGCAAGAGGAATACCAATTATATTATAGATAAATGCCCAGAAAAGATTTTCCCGGATGTTTTTCAGAGTTGCCCGACTTAAACGTATGGCGGCGGGAACATCTCTGAGGCGGCTTTTCATCAGTACAATATCTGCCGCGTCAATGGCAATATCCGTTCCTGCGCCGATGGCAATTCCCATATCTGCTCTGGTCAGGGCCGGGGCATCGTTAATGCCGTCTCCCACCATGGCAACTTTTCCTTTTTTCTGAAGACTGCGGATGGCAGCTTCTTTTCCGTCAGGAAGAACGCCTGCAATTACTTCGTCCACTCCTGCCTGCCGGCCAATTGCCTGAGCGGTGCGCTGATTATCCCCGGTGAGCATTACCACGTGTATGCCCATATTTTTCAGTTCCCGGATAGCCTGAGCGCTGTCTTCTTTCATCACATCTGCAACGGCAATCATACCGATTATCCGTCCGTTTCCGGTAAAAAAGAGGGGTGTTTTTCCACTTTCTGCCAGTTCTTCGGACTGCTGCTTTAATGTATCAGGAATTTCAGCCTGACTGCTGATAAAACTGTAATTTCCGCCGCAGATAAAATCTTCGTTCCAGGTGCCTGAAAGACCGTTTCCCGGCAGTGCCTGGAAATCGGATATTTCCGGAGCCTGAATGTTCTGTTCCTTTCCATATTCCAGCACAGCTCTGGCCAGAGGATGTTCGCTTTTCTGTTCCAGTCCGCAGGCAGCGGTAAGAAGTTCATGTTCTGAAATCCCCCTGGCAGGTATCAAATCTGTAACTTTCGGTTCTCCATTGGTAATGGTGCCTGTTTTGTCCAGAGCCACAATTTCCATTTTTCCGGTTTCTTCCAGAGATACGGCTGTTTTAAACATGATACCGTTTTTTGCACCCATCCCGCTGCCGGCCATAATGG
>OFHA01001110.1_pt1 | contig 20123 bp, 25 predicted proteins | sample 1521891 | NCBI WGS metagenome assembly OFHA01 (sample SAMEA3504089, study PRJEB24116) | mouse gut metagenome | biome: mouse gut; feature: mouse-associated habitat; material: faeces | place: Denmark | collected 2011
TCAGACTCCGCTCCTGCCTGCTCCGCCGGGCCAGAATACCGGCCGCCGCCATACACAGCATGGGAGAGGCCAGGCTGAGGAACCGCCAGGGCATCTGCACCGTTTTGCAGAAGGCATTCACCGGCCCCGGGCGCTGCAGAATCTGCCAGGGAAACAGAGTGCTGGACATAAAGAGCAGCCCCCCGGCCATCCCTGCCATCAGGCCGTAGAACCGCTCCCGGCCATCCTCCTCTTTTTTCCCCAGCAGAAAATGTACCCCGCAGAACACCAACGCTCCCGTGACCCCCACGCCCAGAGAAAGGGACATATTGCCCTGCAGCCCCTGGTCCAGCAGCTGGGAATGTCCGAAACCGGTGTTGAACACATTAAACAATTCCGTGGGAAACACGGCGTTCTGATAGAATTCCGTATTTTCCGGGGTATGTTTAATGGCCAGATCTTCCCCCAGATAATACGTCAGAAAGGCCGCCAGATACCAGAGATTCATAAGCAGGGTCAGCAGTCCCGCCTTCACAAAACCCAAAAACCGCTGCTTTTTCACAAATTCTCTGTGACACAGCGCCGCCGCTGCCGCCACCGTAAACGCGGCGAATACGGTGCTGATGATATGGGACTGAAGGACACCGCCGCATCCCAGGGCCAGCACCCACCATTTCCGGCAGTCCCCGGCCAGCAGCAGGTACAGCCCATATAAAAGCAGAGGGAAAAACAGCATGGCCAGGGCCTCCCCCACCGCCGCTCTGTGATAGAGATTCACCGCACGCCAGGTGGACAGAGTGTACAAAACGGATGCCAAAAGCCCTGCGTACCGGGACCGGGCCATGCCCTTGGCACAGACATACATGATCCAGGCCGTCATGCCATTGATGGAAAACACAAAGATATGATACGCCGCCACCGGGGAAGCCCCCAGCAGCCGCAGCAGAGCGGGAAAATACAAAAAAAGCTCCGGATATAAGCTGGAAGAAATATATCCGTAGCCATGATTGTGAGTGGGATGCAGCCTCACGGGAAACTGGCCCGACAACAAGCCGTCCTTGATCCCCTCAATCCGGTACAGATGAAAATTCAGGTCATGCCCGGGCCCCGTCATGCCGTAAAAAAGAGGGTAGCTGGCCAGCACCGTAACCCCCAGCAGAACACAGAAAATAAAAATGCCGACCCTTTTTTCTTCCTCTCCCTGCCGGTTAAATCCCCGCATCCGCCACCCCGCCAGTCCCAGAATCAGGACCACGGCCGCGATTCCCAGACTCACAAGAAGTCCGTCGCTGTAGACGGGACCTCCCCCGGCAGGGGACAGTTCCAGAGAGAGCAGTACGCCCTCCTGCCAGCCATGGAAAATCACTTCGCTCTCGTCCTTCTCCAGACGGATCAGAAAGGGCTCCCCGGCATCCCCCGCCCCCAGCAGATTTCCTTCGCCGCTGCGGACCACCACAGGCCCATACCCGCCGACCAGCACCCGATATTCCCCCCGGGGCAGGGTCAGGTGCGGCGCGTAACTGTGCCAGGCTGCTTCCCCCGATGCGCTCTCTGCCGCCAGACCTGTCTGCAATCCCTGACGGCCATATGTATTTATCAACAACAATAACAGCACCGCCGCCGAAACCAGCAGTGCCGGTATCCATCCCTTTTTCATCCGCCGTTCCCGCCGCAGGCCCCGCCCGGGGCTCGGCCCGCCTTTCTACCGCCCCTTCGGTTTCCTTACAGATTCTCTTTGATCCTGCGGATCATCTCTTCGTATTCCTCTTCCGCCAGATAGGTCTTGCCGGGATTCATCTGGAATATGCCGCCCCACTCGTCGCCTCCCTGATATTTGGGGCACAGATGCATATGCAGATGACAACCCGTGTCGCCGTAAGCGCCATAGTTCAGCTTATCCGGGTGAAACGCCTTATGAATGGCCCTGGCCGCATGGGCCACATCCGCCATAAACAGATTGCGTTCCTCCTCTCCGATGTCCACGATCTCGCTGACATGATCCCTGTAAGCCACGATGCACCTGCCCGGCTTGCTCTGCTCCTTGAACAGAATCAAACTGCTGACCTGCAAATCACAGATCCAGATCCCGAACTTCTCCAGCAATTCCCCTCTCATACAATAGCCGCAATTTTCATCCCTCATGTTGAGTCTCCTCCATACTGTTTTTTGCAAACCGCCGATTCGGTCACTCTCCCTCACAAAATATTAACCACTTCCCCGATCCGGGCAGGATCCGTATTGATGATCAGTTCCCGGGGGAAGTCCACCTCCCGAAGCAGCGCATCCGCCTGGGTAAAGTCCCCCACTGACTGGCAGATATGACTGTCCGTCCCCAGGATTACGCTGGCCCTGTGACGCAGACAGGCTTCCAGCATCCTGCGGATATTCTCCCTGGCTCCCTGTCGGGAAGACAGGGGATGGAGAGAGGAATTATTCACCTCCAGCGCCACTTTAAGTCCTGCCGCCTCCCTGACCAGTTCTTCATAGTCCATGGGATAGCGGGAATCGTCCGGATGCCCCAGAATCTTTACATAAGGATTCTCCATGGCCAGCACCGCCGCCCGGGTGTTCTCCCTGGCGGAACCCGGCGTCACAATCAGGGTATGCATGCTGGCGATGCAGTAGTCCAGCCGGGACAAGGTAAGGGCATCCAGATCCAGATGCCCCTCGTAATCCGTGATATTGGCCTCGACTCCGCACAACAGCCTCATATCCCCATATTCTCTGGGAATGATCTTGTAATTCTGAAAATACAGCCGGCTCGGCCCCCCGTCCACGGCGGGGCCGTGCTCGCTGAGCCCCAAAACCTTCACCCCCCGCTCCCTGGCCGCCGCTATGTTCTCCTGCAATGTACTGTAAGCATGACCGCTGGCTATGGTATGGGTATGCAGATCCATCACATAGTTCATTCCTTCTTTTCCCTCTTTTCTTTTTTATCCGGGGCCGTCATATGACCCGCCAGATCATCTACCATCTTCTCGATCATCAGCTTTTTCACATACACATCAAAGCTGAGAAGGCAGATAAAGGAGAATTTCTGAAGGAACTCCTGGTCCTCCTGGGGCGCTTCCTGGAAGGTCTGCCGGGCTTTGAGATAGTTGCGCCTCACATCCTCTTTCAGCAGTTCTACCTCCTCCTGTTCCATGCCAAAGACCTCCTGATACACCGCTTCCAGATCAAAGGCGCCCCCTCCCCCAAAATATTTGTCCGTGATGGGCTTCAGCAGGACCTGGATATCATTGATGGACATGACCCCCTTAAAATAATAGATAAAAATCAACACCAGCACATGCTCTTTGGAGTATTTCTTCCGCACCGGGGGCGGCAGCAGATCGTTCTTGGCATAATTGTTGATCATGGTCTTGGTCAGCACCTTGTCATCGCCCGGATTGCGGGTGGTGGTGCGCAGTCTGCTGTCCATGAATGTGGTCACCTGGTCCATATACAGGTCTATGTCCGGGATATCCTCCGGACGGACATACTCGATCCTGCTCAAACTGTCCAATATGCTGTTTAACAGATTTTCCGTATCTATCTTCATGCTTACCTCTACCTGCATAACGCGGGTCATACCCGGATTATCCATTATCCCACCCGGGCCAAACACCGCTTTATCTGTGATATTGCGTCTGAAATTGTTTTTATCATAGTTTTTATTATATAGTATTTAAAACTACATGACAACCTTTTTTCATAAAACTTCTCCAAAAAAGAAATTTTGCGTCCATATTTACTTTACAACTTTAATATGATAAAATAGAGGGCAGAGAACATGCTTAGCTTTAAGCAGAACTTTAATAGCAGAAAGGCTTGGAAATGACAATGAATAAAAAGATCAAGACAGATGCGGTAGGCAGGCTGTTTGAGGCGATTCTCTGTCTGCAGAACAAAGACGAATGTTATACTTTTTTCGAGGATCTCTGTACCGTAAACGAACTTTTGTCCCTGTCGCAGCGCTTCGAGGTGGCCTCCATGCTGGACGACCACAAAACCTATCTGGAGATCGCCGAAAAGACCGGGGCCTCCACCGCCACCATCAGCAGGGTCAACCGTTCCCTGAATTACGGCAACGATGGCTATGACATGGTGTTCAAGCGGATGACTCCTCCGGGAGAGCAATAGGACGCCAAAAGGCAGGGGCTCTACGCCGCCTGCCTTTTTATTTTCCTTATCATCTGTTCTGTACCAAATCTCTTCGCCAGTCTATTCCGTATCACCCGCAGAGACTCTCTCTTCCTGGGCCTCGCGAAGCGCTTCCTGCAATACCGCTCTGGCGGATCGTTTTTCGTCCTTAAGGGCCTTCTTGGCCTCGGGAGTCTTTCTGCGGGGCGCGTCCTGGTTCATGTTGCATCTGCCCTGGAATATGGCGTTCTCGTCAATTACAATCACATTGGTGGTAATATCCCCGATGACTTTGGCCGTCACCGTCAGCTCCACCTTCCCGGGAGCCTGTACATTGCCTATCACATCGCCCCCAAGGATGGCCTCCCCGGCTTCGATATTGCCTTCGACCCTGGCTCCGGCGCCCATGATCAGGGTTCCTGACACATATACATCGCCCTGTACTTCGCCGTCGATCCTGGCGCTCTGCTTCACGATGAAGTTCCCGTTGACAACGCAGTCCTTGCCCAGTATTGTGGTTATTACCATATCATCCTTTTTTCCCGTCATGCTTTCTCCTCCCATTCTGCCGCCCCGCGGCTTAAAACCTTTTTGATGTGACTGTTTTCCCCTTACCCGCTGATGTCTATCAACTGCATGGGGCTGATATAGGTCCCGTCCTGCTGGATCTGGTATCCCAGCTTGGTGTTGTCGCTGCCGATGTAATAGAGCGCTCCCCCTTGGGCCACCGTGTCCCCCACTTTCACCAGGCAGTTCCCCTTGTTGCGGTAGATGGTCACATAGCCGTTGCCATGGTCCAGTACCACCCTGCTTCCGTAATCCGTGTCCTCACCCACCTCCGTCACCACTCCGGTAGCGGCCGCAACCACCACGGTACCCTCGGTGCCGTTCAGAATGCAGGCGGGTTCTCCGTCGGTGATCTCGTCGATGGAAGCGGAACCTGTCATGGGAAAACGACTGGGAATGCCCTGCTGCTGAATCTTTTCCGCCAGCGCGTTCATCTCCTCCGTTTTCTGATTCACCGTGTCGCTCAGCAGGTCAATCTTGCTGTTTAAGGCTATGACCTGGCTTTGCATGTCCAGGCTCCCGGATTCCGCCGCCGCCAGTTTCTCCTGCATCTCCTCGTTTGCGGCCTGGGCCTCCGCTATCTTCTGGTTGGCAATCTGCCACACCCTGGACTTGTACTGTTCCTCATAGATGATACGGCCCACCACATAGCCCACGGCAACGCAAAACACCACCATCAGTACCCGAAATACCCAGTGGCTGAGCCGCAGGTGGCGCACCCCCGCATCCACCGCATCCGAGGCGACGATCACCACACGGTTTGTCTTGCGTTTATGCTTTTTGGTTTTCATTTAAGTCTTTCACCTCCAATGAACAAGACCTATTCTACCATAGCTGATTCATTTTCTCAACAAAAATTAATAATTTTGTAACATTTGACACATATTTTCATGCCGTGAACCAAAGAAATAAAGGAATTTCTGTAAAAATCTCATAAAAACTATTTACAATTTCTGTTTCTTGTGTTATCCTTTAGTCGTTGTAATAGTGCAACATACATTTTTTTGGAGGTATCAACAATGAACAAAGGTACAGTAAAGTGGTTTAACAACCAAAAGGGCTATGGTTTCATCTCTGATGAGTCTGGTAACGATGTATTCGTACACTACTCCGGGCTGAACATGGAAGGCTTCAAGTCTCTTGAAGAGGGCCAGGCAGTTGAATTCGAGGTAGTGAACGGCGAAAAGGGACCTCAGGCCGTGAACGTAACAAAGTTATAAGAGACGCTTATAACATCCATAATCAGTAACACGATGTACCTGTTCTTAATATAATGAAGAATTGTTTAATGAATAGCAATATCGTTTTATGGGATTAGAGACAAGGGGCTGACAGTATTTGTCAGCCCTTTTCTTTGCGGATCTCCAGCCCCCGCTCCCACGCCATGTCCCCGCCGAACAAGTCCAGCGCGCTGCCCACGGTCACATGCAGACGGTCATGCCCCAGCCTTTTCAGAAGCCGCAGATCCTCATAGCTGTGTACGCCTCCGGCGTAAGTCACCGGCAGCCTGCCCCATTCCCCCAGCAGGGCCGCAAGCCCTCTGTCGATGCCGCCGGACTTGCCCTCCACATCCACTCCATGGACCAGAAACTCGCAGCAATAGCCAGCCGGTCCAATAACTGATCCGTCAGCACTTCTCTGGTGGCTTTCTGCCAGCGGTCGGTCACGATCCGATACTCTCCCTCTATCTTCCGACAACTCAGATCCAGCACCAGCCGCTCTCTGCCCACAATCGCCGCCAGTTCCTCCAGTCGGCCATAGTCCACCCGGCCGTCATGGAACACATAGGAAGTGACAATGACCTGGGCAGCGCCCGCATCCAGATATTCCCGGGCGTTGCCCCCATGGATGCCGCCGCCCACCTGCAGCCCGCCCGGATATGCCATCAGTGCTCCAAACGCCTGTTCTTTCGTCTGTTCATAATATTCAGAGCCCGGCGGGTTTAATAAAATCACATGCCCGCCCCGGATGCCGTCACGCCTGTACAGCCCTGCATAAAACGTGCTGTCCTGCCCTGATACAAAATTTTCCTGTGCAAAACTGCCTTCATCCCGCAGACTGCTGCCCACAATCTGCTTTACCCTTCCGTTGTGAATATCAATGCATGGCCGAAATTCCATAGGGTCACCTGCTTTCTTTCTCAGACTCTGCTAAAAAGAATACCATATTCCGGCAGAAAAAAAAACCAGAAAATTATTTTCCGAATAAAATGAAGGCAGCCCATTCTAAAAATACAGCTGCGCAGACCAAAATCATGGAGCTGTATCATGTAATCCTGTTTTGGAAGATGCTAAGATAAACGGCGTCATCTTCTCCATAAGCTCTTTGGACAGGCGTTCCCCTTTTTCCTTCAAAATCCGTTTCTGTTCTTCTTTTGCCCAATCTACAGCTTTCAGCTGTTCTTCCAGCCGTTCGCTTAAAATCGCATACTCTGCCATAACCTTCTCCTTTCTATCGATAGTCATAATCGATACCCGCTGCATGGCAGTTTTTCAAAAAATAATCCGCTGCTTTCTGTAAAGACTTCAAATCCCTGGCTTCATTATTAAAATTAACTGCCTCATTAAACAGCCCGACTGCTTTTTCATAAGCATACCGTTTTCCTTTTACAAGATATGATATACTCCCAAGATTCGTAACAACAACCATCATTTTAATACTTTCATACCGTAACAAAAACTGAACATCCGACAGCGAAAAATCTGATAATGACGGATGATTATGCAGCACAATTACAACACACTCTTTTGCGGACAATACCAGATGGCATGCGGTTGTATTGCTTATCGGGTCAACCTCATGTTCACTGCCCAGCGCTACCCCGATATATGCTTCACCCTTTTTTATCCGTTCAGCACTATCCATGCTGTAGGTGAGTGCAACTTCATTGGAGTCATTTTCATTTTTGGAAATTTTCAGTACATTTTTTGCCAGCTCCTGAATAATCTGATATTCATTTTCCGGTATATTTTTATACTTTATCCTTGGAACTTTTTTAATGGCCTCCTCAGTTATCCTGATTTTACGATTCCGTTTCCTGGCCATTTCCAAATCACTTAAATTTTGCCCCAAACAGCATCCCCCCTCACTGGAACAATCCTGATATTCTGCTTATAAACTATAGCATATAAAAACATTTCCTTCATCCAGGATAAAAAAGCTCATCCACCGTCATGCTTAATTCCCCCGCCAGATGAAATGCCAAAGACAATGTCGGGTCATATTTATTATTCTCAATAGCGTTGACGGTCTGCCTGGACACGCCGCATTTTTTTGCAAGCTCGGCCTGTGACAGCCCCATTTCCTTTCTTCTTTCCCTGACTGCATTTTTCATGGTCAGCCACCATGCTTTTTCTGAAAAAACAGCAGGAATGCAAAATAAATAAGCGCCATGGCACAAAGCTTTACAAATGGATTCACTGCCATTTCCTGCCTGTGCATAAGGCTTCCAATAACCTCAAGCACCATGCTCCCGGCCGTGCCAAGCAGCGTATACGTGCTGGCCTTCCAGACGACCAGCTTCCTTCTCTCATCCCCCGAACGCACGAGCGAAACAATCATGGCTGCATCCACAAGCACCAGCGTGATTATAAATGCAGCAAAAAAAATCAGCCCTGTATTCATTCCCATACACCCTTTCTGTATACTGATTATGTCAAAAGTTTTTGACATATTTATCATAATGCATCCGGCACACAGTGTCAACTGTTTTTTCCTTGCAGATATCTGCATCATAGACTATACTGAACACAGGCATAGGCATACGGCATCATCTGAGGAAAGGACTGTTTTGCATGGGACGATTTTTAAACAAAGGAAACCGGAAATTTGCAGAATTCGCAAAAACGAAATATTTTGTCGATAAGACGGCACTGATTAACCAGCTTCTGGAAAAAGACATTACGGAAAAATTTATCTGCCTGAGCAGGCCGCGCAGATTTGGAAAATCCGTCACAGCAGACATGCTTGTCGCTTATTTCAGCAAAGGTGCAGATTCCAGGAACCTGTTTGAACCGCTCTGCTGTGTGAAAGATGAGTTATTTCTGGAAAGCCTTAACCGCTTTGACACAATTTTTGTCGACATCCAGGCACAGTTTGAAGCTGCACACGAACGGAATGAAAATCCCATACAGCGCATCCGCACATGCGTCGTAAAAGAACTGCATCAGGAATACCCGGAAATTGTGTCCCAGGATGATATTCTTGCAGACGCTCTCGCCAAAATCTATGAAGGGACAGGCAGCCAGTCTGTCATCATTTTTGATGAATGGGACTACCCGGTCAGGGAACCGGAAAACAGCCTGGAACTGGCCGGTTACATTGAATTTCTGCGCGGGCTTTTTAAAAACAGCGACGCAAAGGAATACGTCCGCCTTGCGTTTCTTACCGGAATCCTGCCAATGATACGTGCCAAAGGCCAGTCTGCCATTAACAATTTTACGGAATATACCATGATACATCCCGGTGATTTAAGTGCCTGCACCGGCTTTACCGAGCAGGAAGTCCGTATCCTCTGTGAAAAATCCGGGGCAGGCTTTGCACAGATGAAAGAATGGTACAACGGTTATTGTCTGGGCGGGGAAGCCATCTACAACCCGCTGTCAGTCATAAAAGCCATCTCCAGCCGTGAATTTACCCAGTACTGGACGGAAACAGGCACCTACGGGGACATTGCCGGACTGATTAACCAGAACTTTGACGGACTGCGCGAAGCAGTCCTTGCGATGCTCGCAGGAAACAGAATTCCCATCCATGTATCGGACGGAAAAAACGACCTTCGCACCTTCGTCAACAAAGATGAAGTCATAACGGCCCTGATACACCTTGGCTATTTTGCATATGATAAAAATACGAAGGAAGCCTATGTGCCGGATAAAGAAATCCAGAACGTATTCTATCATTACATGGAGAACCATAAAAATGACAGCCTTTCACAGTTTCTGGAACTTTCCGAAACATTTTTAAAAGCCCTGCTAAACAGAGAGGAACAAGCCGCAGCAGCACTGATACAGGACATTCATAACGATTTTGTTTCCAGCATCGCATACAACGATGAAAATTCCCTTGCCTGCACGGTTATTACAGCGCTGATTTCTTCTTTTTCGTATTATCATAAACCTGTGCGTGAATTTCCATGCGGGAAAGGCTTTGCAGACATTGTATGCCTGCCGCTGCCGGAACACAAAAGCCTGCCTGTCCTTATCATCGAATTAAAATGGGATAAAAGTGCACAGGCTGCCATCGCACAGATAAAAAAAAGACAGTACCCGCAATCCCTGAAAGGCTATGCGGGTGAAATCCTGCTCGCCGGGATTGATTACGACAGAAAAACAAAAGAACATCGATGTGCCATAGAACTGTTTACAGAATCATCCTGAGCAGAAAGCCATATAAAGGGGCTGTCACATTAAGAAAAATGATACAAAATATCGTTGGTATAAATCATTCTTCCATACTATATCTTGTATATATTTTGCTTAGTGCGACAGCCCCTTTGATTTGTAACAGCAGAAAGCCATTCCGTGTGCTATCTATTATTTATCTATTGTTTATCATTTGTTTAATCATTATAATGACCTTTGCATGAAATTATCACTACTGAATCCTTTTCGACTGCATATACAAGCCTGTCCTCCCCGTTAATACGGCGGCTCCAAAACCCGCTTAAGTTATGCCTTAACGGCTCCGGCTTTCCAATTCCGCTAAAAGGGCTGCGCCTTATATCCTTTATCAGTTCATTTATCCGCCTTAATACAGCCTTATCTGTCCGCTGCCAGCAGCAGTAATCATCCCATGCATCAAAATCCCATTGCAGCCGCATAACGGTCCTCTCATTTTTCTATCAGTTCATGTTCAGCCAGCTTTAAACGCCCTGTTTTATAAGCCTCTGCTTTTTTTTCAAGATACTTTATATTGTTCTCATCGTAAAACGGGTCTGCCGCAACCTCAAAAGGGATTCTCCGTTCATTCCCAACCTTTACCGCAAAAATATTGAAAGCTGTGCTAAGGGACATTCCCATATCCTTACATGCAGATTCCATTTTTCGTTTGACATCTTCATCCATGCGGAAATTTACCATTGTCTGGGCCATACATGCATTACTCCTTTTTTATTTATTTTACCATCCAGCATATACGCTGTAAAGAAATTTCTTTACAAGATATCCATATTCTCCAAGCGGTCAGGCATGCACATAAATGCCAGTCACGGGATGCCGCCTGCCATGCTCCACTCCGTCTTGACCGGATATTTTGTATCTGCCAGGCAAAAGCCCAGCTGCTCTATTTTTTCCCACTGCTTTTTCTGGAACTGGAATTCATACAGGACATACCCTAAGACTGCCCTGCGCTTTTCATGACCCTTCAGCGTAAAAATCATCTGCGGGCTGCTGTTGGCGCAGCCGAATACTTCCGGTGCAATTCCCTGGCAGTATGCGCCTTTTTCCAGATAAATATCATACAGCACAATGTTCTGCTCCTGCCCGGATTTATTTTCCAGCCCGACTTCTGCTTCGACTATCCGGTAAATATCCCCTTCTTCCATCTGGCCCGCAAATTCCTGCCCGTAAGCAGCCCTGGCCTCGTCCATCGTGCGCCAGCGTACAGCTTCCACACGCATCGTCACGCCTTCCTGCAGTTCCCCGCTTTCACCAAATGAAACCTGCCTGGCTGGAAGCTTTGGATATTCCCGGTTGACCGCCGCAATACTTTGGCACAGCAGCCCGCAGGCAGCCAGCAGGCATATGCAAAACGTCCATTTTATAACCTTCATCCTGCCTCCTCTTTTCCCGGGCAGAAGCTTCGGATAATACGCCCGTTCTCAACTGCAAATATTTCATCCGCCAGTGCGGCCAGTTCTTCCTTATCATGCGATGCAAGAACAATCAGCGCCCCGTTCTCCCTGCGTTTTCTCAGCATGTCCCCAAGCTGGATGACACTCTGTTCATCCAGTGCATTGGCCGGTTCGTCCAGCAGAATCATTTCCGGCTCCTCCATAAGCGCTGCCGCGATTCCAAGCTTCTGCTTCATTCCAAGTGAAAAACGCCGGTATTTCTTTTTTCCGGTATCACCCAGGCCGCATTCCTGCAGCGTCTGGCGGATTTTATCATCGGAAATGCTGCGCCGGATATCCGCAAGCACTTTCAGGTTTTCGAATGCTGTATAGCTTCCGATAAAGCCGGGGTTTTCAATCAGCGCGCCCACGCTTTTGGGAAAATCCCTCTTTTGCCCGAGTATTTCCCCATCCACGGCAACCGTTCCCTGTGTCGGAAAAATCAGGCCGCAGGCCGCCTTTAAAATCATGGTCTTCCCGCTGCCGTTTTTCCCCTGCAAGCCGTAAATATGCCCCTTTTCCAGATGCAGCGTAATTTTATCCAGAATCAGGCTGCCTTTGATAATCTTCGTTACCTGGTCCATTTCCAAATACATATGCATTCTCCTAAAATTCCATTCTTTTTGCCACAAGCCGCCCTGCTGCATAAGCACCCCCTGCCAGTATCAGGCAAAGGCAGATGCCGCCTGATACAAGCTGCGTTTCAGAACCGGCCAGCCCTTCCAGGCGGCACAGCATGGCATAATTTCCCAAAAGAAACGGACGGTTCCAGTACAAAACAGCAAACTGATAACCGCAAATCCCGGCAAGGGCCGTCAGCGGGGAGCCGGCAATCTCTGCCAGCACCTGAAACAGCCCTGCACACAGGCCGGTAAGCGGCAGAAAAACAAAAACAGACAGGACAGCCACAAGATGTCCCGGACACGCAAAATCAGATACCCATATCCGGGATGCCGGTATCACAGACATGCTGCCGCCCGCACCAATCACGCCGCTCAGATAAGACGCCGCAGCCACAATCCCATAAAACATCAGATAATAAACAGCTGTTCCCATGGCTGCCCATATGCATTTGGCATCCCACCATGCGGTTCTGCCTGCGGCCCTCAGCACCAGGCTGCGGCCATTTCTGTCCAAATCCGCACGGGCATATCCTGCCAGCACAAAAGCATGTCCAAGCTGAAGCGCAAGCCATTCTGCAGGCAGCTTTAAGTGCCTGATTTTAGCAATCCCCTGCGGCTCCCGCATACCTTTCAGCCACACCGCCAGGTAATTTCCAAAAGAAGGGCCACTGTACAGGCCGGCTTTCACGCCTTCCCGCGCCTGCCGCATCTGTGCCATGCAAAGAAGCACCATCAGGATGCCAGACAAAAGATAGCGCAGCCAGGCACGCAGCACGCCGTTTTTCCAGTCATACATCACGAGCCTTCTCATTCTCTCCCCTCCTGAGCACCTGCTAAAATTCCTTTTCTTTTACAAGCTTCACCAAAACAGCCAAAAGAGCTGCCACCAGAAACACCGATGCCAGCAGGAACCGGATTTTATTTCTTTCAAAACCCCAGAATCCATAATCTGCCGATACATTTCTTAAAACAAGCCCAAACGCAGCCGTCCTGGATTCCACAAAACAGATTCCGGAAACGGCGGCGACGCCATACAGCACATTGGAAAAACCCCACCAGCATATCATGACAGCAAGCATAAAAATCATGTTCCGCAGAAACAGGACTGCCAGCTGTGCCAGAAATACCTGTGCATAGCTGGCCTGCGGCACAACCGCCTTCATAATAAGCGCAAAATAACTGCGCGGGCTTTCCCAGTTGATGTTCTCCTTCCCCCAGAACATTCCCATTCCATGCACGGCTGCAAGATAAACCGCTGTAATCATGCCATTCCAGGCCAGCATACTGGCAGACTGCCAGAAAAACAGCTTTCTCCTTGTTCCATACAGCAGCATTTCTGCCGCAGCAGGATGCCGGTGCAGCAAAACGATGCACCCAGCCGCAGCAGGAACCAGCAAAAACAGGCTGTAGCTGTATGGCACTGCCATATCCACCAGAAGGTCTGCTTTTGTATAAACGGACAGCGTAAACGGCGGGCCCTTCCGACACAAAGCCTGCAGATAAAGGATAAGCCCTGCTGCCTCATAAGCCAGAAGCAGAAACAGTCCCACACTACGCTTCATACCGCACCCCTTTGTGCCAGTATAAGGCCGTAACAGCCACGGCTGTGGCGGCTGTCAGGAATATAGAATCCATTTTCCGGATTCCCATTCCCGGTATCAGAAAATAATTTGGCGAATATACAATCGTGTCCAGTATATTTCCGAGACTGAACAGCAGGTAATAAATTCCATATGGTATCAAAAGCGCAGCCGCCCGGTAATTCACCACATATCCAAGCAGTGCCGCACTCAGCGCAAGGATTCCGCCAGCTGCAAAATCAAACATCAGATAAATGCCTGTATAAATCAGCGGATGCGCATAATAAAAATCCGCTCCGACACAGTAAGATACCGGCCCGATGCCGATATAAGGAAACGGCCCTGCTGCCGGGCGCTGCGCCGCTGTCAGAAGAAAATTCAGCAGCAAAGGAACTGTAACAGAAAATCCGCCCGAAAAAAAGACCGCCATGCCCCTCGCCCGGAAATACGTTTTCCTGCTGCACCGCAAAAGCAGGCTTCTGGCATACCCGGAATGCAGGTCGTCATAAAACGCCCCGCCATACGGCATTACGGCAAGAAGCGGGAGAATCAGATAGTACCAGTATGACTGCATGGCATGGGAGCCTGCTCCTATCCAGCTGGCATACAGGCTCTCCGGCAGGCCATGCCCCATCATTTCCACCTGGTACACATTCTGCCAGAAATGCCAGAAAGCAATCCCGCATCCAAGGCACAGGGCCGCCCTGCATTCCATTGCGCGAAACATCCGCCTGCATTCATTGCCAAAAATCCTGTTCATGATGAAGGCCCTCCTTTTTCCGTTTAAAATCCCAGCCGTGAAGCTTTCCGGCTGATGAAGCATCTCCCTGGTTTCGACGCTCTTAAAATGATGATTCAAAAGCCTGTTTACGGTTCGCATATTCCAGGGATTCCAGAAATACCATGCTGTAATCCTCCGGTTCTACCTGTTCTATATTTGCACCGGTCGGATTAAAACCCAGCAGAAAATGCCTTCCGGCTTCTTCCAGTTCGCTGTCTTCTGCTACAAACACCAGGGATGTCTCTATCGTTTCTCCTTCTGGCAGGCTGTACCGATATCTGCGTGTAATCTCTCCGGAATCCAGAGAGAGTATGCTGGCAGATACCAGTTCCCCTGGCTTAATCCGCAAATCATTCTCTGTAAAAGATGACAGCCAGAAAGTATTCCACCAGAAATCAAATTCCCCTTCCTGCCTGACTGCGACATCCACTACTACATATGTCCGCCCGTCTGTTATCCTTCCGTTTTCATCCAGTTCCGGCTGCGGCCCTGACAAGTCTGTCCAGTCTCCCTGCTGCTTTGTCAGCCTGACCCGGTCTGCCCGGTATATAATTGTCCCTGTGTTAAAAATATTCTTTTGCCGGATATCTTCTCTTTCCTGACCCACCTTACAGCCGCCCGCTGCAATTTCAATATAATCTTCCAATGTCCCTGCCCGCCCGTCATCCGGGCTGTCTGTATTATCCGGCAAATCTGTTTCTGCCCTGCGCTCTGCTGGCTGTTCCTGTCCTGTTTTCTTCCCGGTTTCCACCTGCGTATCTTTTTGGCAGGCTGCTATACCAAACAACAGACTGCATACAGCAAGCAATGGTCTCATTTTTTTCATAAACATGGCTATTCTCCAGACTTTCCAAACATTTATCAGTTTCTGCAGGCAATAAATCTGCTGCCATACATGCTTTCACAAACATTTATTCTCATCCAATAAACACTCTTATCCGTCTTTTTTTGCTGAAAAGCCAGCTCTGTCAACCAGATTATATACTGTCAGGGCATCATAACAGCATCATCTGCCTTTTCCAATGCCGTTTGGGCATCCTGCATCCATTTGTTTTTCCTGCATGGTTTATTTCCCGCTTTCCAAAAGAATACCAATCTGTGCAAGAATGGACTCATCTTCAAAACGTTCTCCTGTCTGCACATTCGAAAAGCCAATTCCGCTATCTGAATAATACCCTGTCAGTCTCTCTCGTAGCCTTCCTGCTCCAGCAGCTCTTTCATCTTTTTCTTTGCACGATACAGCCGCATTTCAACCGTTTTTTCAGAAAGCTCCAGCTGCTTTGCAATCTCACGGATGCTGAATTCCTGATAGTATTTCAGGACCAGTACCGTATACAGGGCTTCCGGCAGGCGGGACATCACCCTCTGCAGCAGCTCCTTTTGTTCCCTGCGCTGCATATGCGCTTCCGGCTGTATATCTGCATCCATGCTGCACAGCACCAGTTCTTCCGGGTCTTTCCCGTCAAAATGCTCCTGCCTTCTTATCTCGTCAATGCATTTATTTCTCACAATCGTAATGCACAAAGCCGTCAGCTTCCTTCCACAAATGCCGGAATAGGTTCTGTAATTTCTGGCAATGCTAAAAAAAGCCTCCTGGACAGCGTTTTCTGCTTCCGCGGGGCTTTTGAGGATTCCAAATGCCACATGGTACATCTGTTTGTAATTTTCTTCATAAATCTGCTGAAATGGGACACCCGGTTTCCCATCTCCTGCTTTTAGCCAGAATAACATCTCTCCCCATCTTTCCTGCAGCTATATTGCGATTTCGCTGTTGCAATATTTTTTAATGTATTGGTTCTTCCAGAACCTTAAAATCCGGACCAGTTTGCTGCTTTCCGGTTCATCAGCTCCCAGGTAACAGCCTTTTGGTCTCCTTCTATCATGCACTCTGCATAAATCAGGCGGGATAACAGTTCCTTTTTGCTTAATGAAGAATACCATTCAGCACTATACTTAATTTCCTTTCCATGTGAAGAATCATTCATCAAACTGCTGACTTCTTTGTCAATATCTGACTTTGTAGTTCTGGCTGTGGCATCATCTGTAATATCAATTTGTGCAAGAATAGATTTATCTTCAAAACGTTCTCCTGTCTCCACATCCGAGAAGCCAATTCCGCTATCTAAATAATACCCTGTCAGAGAATCATAATATCCCCAGCACCAGCGGTATGGATTCTGAAATCCGATAAACGCCGGGTCTTTGATATCTTCTGTCCATTCCCCGTTTTCGTCCCTTCCAAAAACCCTGCAGTTTTTATTCTCATCGTACTCGTATTTTGCAACAAGCTCACGGGCATTATTTTCAATTCCCGCCACACTGCCGCATCCATCCGAAACCAGACGGTAATACTCCCCATTGTACCAGATTCCGTCACAAGCCTCATATTCACTAAACGTGAATGAAAGTTCAACACCGTTTCTTTCCTGCTTTATAACCTGTTTCCCCCAGCAAAAATCCTGTCCGAACTCACGTCTTATGTATTCATCCCCTCTGACAGACCGGACACAGTCCCCGATATCATCATATTCAAAATAGACGGTTTCACCGTTTATCTTCGACGGAATGGACGGAATCCGCGCTGCCTCGTCGTAAATTGGCCCGTAAGTTTCTACAAACTGCTGCGCATAATCCTCCTCCGTCTGCGGATATACCTCACCATCGTCCAAAATCACTTCCGGCTCGTCATCATCGTCCAAATACCAGTCCGGGCCTTCATCCCTGTTTTCCTGTTCAAGCTGCGGGAGCACGTTTTTTTCTGCATTACCCAGTCCGGACCCTATTTCTGCTGCGGACACACATGTGCTGCCAGCAAGCATAAAACAGAGCATCGCACTGACAATTTTCTTCTTCATAATTCGCTTCCTCCTTTTCCGATGCCATTGCGGCATTCTGCATCATTACATTCATTTGTTTTCACTGTTGAAATGCTGACCTTTTCTTCCTTATTATCTGCATCGTACACACTGCCGGAAAATGAAAGCCTGTATCTGTGCCCTGATTTAACTGCTGCCGTTTTCATCACATTATATATGCTTCCTTCTTTACTGGCAGTCCATATATTTACAGTTCCTGCTTCTGTTTCATCATACAGCTTTAAAGTGCCAGTTATTTTCCTTGTTCCTGCTTTCCCAGCAATCATGACTGTGCATCTTGCCTGATTATCAGAAAAATCAAGAGAAAGCTTTTGGCTGGAAATATTATCTGACAAAAGAGATACTTCCAAAACCGGCTGTGCAAGTACAGTCTGCGCATTCCCTGACATAAGGATAAAAAAACCAGACAGAAGTCCTGCGGCCGCCAAACGCATTTTCTGCATTTTCGTCTCCCTCCTTCCTTAAAAATTAAATGCCATTTACATTTATCTATTTAATAAACGCACGACATCGTTTTTTCACTACATAATTTTACAAAAAAAATTATTTTTTTATTTTTATTTTGAGTTCTTGCGTCATTTTTGTGCAACACCCTCCCGAATTTTCAGCATTTCTTCCTTTGGCAGCATACTGGTAATCGTAAATACAATCTGCTCATCCTCTGACAGCCACATCATGCAGTTATCGGAAAATCCATCCGTTGCTTCAAAATAATATATCTCCCTGTTATCCCCTGTTTTTAAAATAGAAAAATCTACACCTTCATTATTAAGGCTTATTTCCGCATCCGCAAGAACATAATCAAAACACAGCCTGTTATTCTCATTAAAATATGCCAGTATTCCTGACGTTTCATAATATTCATCCACTTGCAGCTCAAATCCATCCGGTACATAAGACAACATATACTCAGGAACGCTGTTAAGACTGGTTTCTTCCTGAAACTTAAATTCCGCAAAATCCTCCAGCCACGTCATCACCCTCCTGCCAGCTTCTGTTATCCCGCGCGGATAAAAGACGGAAACAAAAAGCACGCCGGCAGCTGCCGCCCCAAGGGCACAGGAACGTGCTTTTGCATACAGCCTTTTGCGCCGCATCCGCTTTAAAAGCCCGTCCATCCTGTCCGAAAAGGAGTCTGACAGCGTATAGGACTCTTTCAGCACTTCCCGCTGCGGCAGGGCATCCAGCTGTGTTTCCTGCATCTGTGTCACCAGTTCTTTCCAGTCATCTTCTTTCATATCTTTCCTCATTCAGCCATTCTCCCGTCTTTTCATTCCGCAGCAGCCGCATGCTTTTTTCTTCTTTATTCTGTGTAAAAACCCACCCCCTGCCCTGCTGCTTCTGTTTAATAAACGCAGCAGCACCCTTTTTCACTACATCATTTTTGAAAAAAAATCAAGTCTCCATTGACTTTTCCATACCCATATTGTAGAATTGATAAAATTACAGCAAAATACTAGAAATCATACGAATCGGTACGCACCCGAAGAAAGAGAGGATACGAAACATGGCTGCAATTATTGGTGAAGGAATTACATTTGACGACGTGCTCTTAGTCCCGTCCTACTCAGAAGTAACCCCAAACATGATTGACCTGTCAACGAAGCTGACCCAGAAAATCTCACTGAATATCCCCATGATGAGTGCAAGCATGGACACTGTTACCGAACACCGCATGGCAATTGCAATGGCCCGCCAGGGCGGCATCGGCATTATTCATAAAAACATGTCTGTAGAAAAACAGGCCGAGGAAGTGGACAAGGTAAAACGCTCTGAGAACGGCGTTATCACAGACCCGTTTTCCCTTTCCGAAGACAACACGCTTGCAGACGCAGACGACCTGATGGCAAAATTCCGCATATCCGGTGTCCCGATTACCAAAAACGGCAAGCTGGTCGGCATTATCACAAACCGCGACCTGAAATTTGAAACCGATTACCGTAAAAAAATCAAAGACTGCATGACTTTTGAAGGCCTGATTACTGCCCCGGAAGGAATCACGCTCGAAGAAGCAAAGCAGATTCTTGCAAAAGCAAGGAAAGAAAAACTCCCGATTGTAGATAAAGACAACAATTTAAAAGGCCTGATTACGATAAAGGATATCGAAAAGCAGATTAAATACCCGCAGTCTGCCAAGGACGAACAGGGCCGCCTGCTCTGCGGAGCCGGTGTCGGCATTACAGCCGATATGATGGAGCGCGTGGACGCCCTGGTCAATGCGCATGTCGATGTCATTGTCGTAGACTCTGCCCATGGCCATTCCAGAAACATTCTGGAAGCAGTGCGCCGCATCAAGCTGGCATACCCGGATTTACAGGTAATTGCCGGAAACATTGCCACCCGGGAAGCAGCCGAAGCGCTGATTGAAGCAGGGGCAGACTGTGTCAAGGTCGGCATCGGGCCTGGCTCTATCTGTACGACAAGGGTCGTTTCCGGTATCGGCGTCCCGCAGATTACTGCTATCATGGACTGCTACCAGGCGGCAAAAGAACATAACATTCCGGTTATCGCAGACGGCGGCATCAAATATTCCGGCGACATGACAAAAGCGCTCGCTGCCGGAGCAAATGTCTGCATGATGGGTTCTATATTTGCCGGCTGTGACGAAGCCCCTGGCACCTTCGAGCTGTTCCAGGGCCGCAAATACAAAGTTTACCGCGGCATGGGTTCGCTCGCTGCCATGGAAAACGGCAGCAAAGACCGCTATTTCCAGGAAAATGCCAAAAAACTCGTACCGGAAGGCGTGGAAGGCCGTGTAGCCTA
>OFHA01001116.1_pt1 | contig 20000 bp, 13 predicted proteins | sample 1521891 | NCBI WGS metagenome assembly OFHA01 (sample SAMEA3504089, study PRJEB24116) | mouse gut metagenome | biome: mouse gut; feature: mouse-associated habitat; material: faeces | place: Denmark | collected 2011
TCTTTGTCTACCGCTTGCTAAAGGCGGTTTATGGCATACACCCTAACGGGCGCACAATGGTCTCTTTTCCTAAAGTCTCTGAAATCTCCTTTAGGGTAGTGCTCTCCTTCCCTCCGAGAAATAACATGCTGTCACAATTCCCTAAAATAGTCTCACTGGCGTCCTTATAGATTGTCTTAAGCTGGCTCTGCGACTGCAAAATAATAGAAGCAGAGATTTCCCTGCTCCTGATGGTGGCAATCAGCTTGTCAAACTTTGGTATCTGCCCAATATTTGCAAATTCATCAAGCAGGAGCCTTACATGGTACGGGAGCCTGCCCCCATGTACGTCATCCGCCCTATCGCATAAAAGGTTGAAAAGCTGGCTGTACATCACCGCCACGATAAAGTTGAAAGTGTCGTCCGTGTCGGAGATAATGACAAACATGGCTGTCCTTCGGTCGCCCAGCATATCCAGCTCCATTTCATCATAGGAAGTCAGCTCCCGGAGCTCCGCAATATCGAACGGGGCTAACCTCGCACCGCAGCTAATTAAGATCGATTTTGAAGTTTTGCCCGCCGCAAGCTTAAATTTTTTATATTGGCGCACCGCAAAGTGTTCTGGCTTCTCCTGTTCCAGTTCCTCAAACAGCTCATCTACCGCATTTTTAAATTCCTCGTCATCTTCCCTTGTCTCCGAGGCATTGATAAATTCCAGTAATGTGGAGAAATTCTGTTCCTCCTCCGGGGCTTCATAGTAGATGTACCCAATTAGGGCACAGTATAAAAGCCTTTCAGATTTTACCCAAAAATCTTCGGCGGATTTTTCCCCTTCCCCTTTCGTGTTGGCAATAATGGTATTTACCAGCTTTAAAATATCCTTTTCGGAACGGATATACCGAAAAGGGTTATAGTGCATGCTTTTCTTGAAATTGATAGTATTCAGCACCTTGATCCGGTAAGGCTCATAAACCACCCTCCCGTTTTTATCCCTGACCGGCTTTCCGTTTTTCATCTTCGGCGTACCCCTGTTTAACATTTTTCCGCATTCCAGCAGGATAGTACCTTTCGGATCTGTGGTCACGAAACTGACATTTGAAGGCATCTGCATGAGCTGGGGCTTGACATAGAACCTTGTCTTGCCGGAGCCGGAGCCGCCAATTACCACCACATTTTTATTCCTTGCGTACTTTGGCTTTTTCGGTCTGCCATTCATGGTAAGTCTCTCCGTCTGAGTGAAAAGGATATTGTTGTCGAACACCGGATCAATAAACGGTGCGATGTCTTTCTCATTCCCCCACCTTGCACTGCCATACTCCACGCCCTGCCGATATTTCTTTGCATTTTTCCCTTTCAAGTACACCATGCCCTTCACTATGGCAGCGCCGACTGCCCCGGCTGCCAGATCGTGGGCGTGGAAGCTGGGAACCGGATTTTCAAACGCCATCTGGAAATTCAGAAAAAGTACCCCTGCCCTCTCCGCAAAAGAATTTCCCATGCAGTGCCGGTACAGCCATGCCAGCTTATCCGTCAGGTAAAATACAATAATATAAGGCACATTCATCATGAGCAGACGCTTTTTATCTATCATGGAAAGTTTCTCTGCAAAGCTTCCCGCTATTTTGTCTGTCAGGTTATGCAGTGATACATTCTCTTTTTTCCCGCTCATAATTCCTGCCCCCTGTCTTTGTGTTTCGTCTTTTCCTTCTCCCTGTGCTTTGCCACGCGCTCCTTGGCAAGCTCCAGCTTTTTCCGGACGGAAGGCTTTTTCGTCTTTTTTAACGTCCTGCCGGTATACTCCTTGAAGGCGGCAGTGATGGAATCCACGTCCTTTGCCCGGAAGAATACAAAATACCGGGGCGGCGATGCGGACTTATCTTTCATCAGGCTGTAAAGCACATGGTACTTACGGGCGCATTTCTCAAAAGATTTGATGTTCCCATCCGTAATCTCAATGTTGGAAAGCTGTGCCCCGTTCTCCGCAAGTTTCTTAAGACTCTGTTTCCCGGTGCTTACCGTCTGCTTTTTCTCTTTCTGCTTTGCCGGGGCATGGTGCCGCGCCTTCTGCTGTGAACGCTCCATTTCAGCAAGTGCCTTTTCCATTGTTTCCTTCAATATCCGCGCCGAAATCTTTCCGCCACTGACACAAAGCGATAAAACCTTCTCATTTACCTCGTCCTGCATAAATTTTCCTCCCTTCCTGCCCTATACTTTCACATTCAGTTCCCGGACAATCTTTAAAAGGCAAAAGCCGATACAGGGGGAATGCTTCCCATAAGGGCAGTCCGCACAGGTCTCCTCTTCCTTCTTTTCCGGCTTCTCCGGGAGCAGGTAGTAACACTCTTTCAACCTGCAGACGCCCTTCTTTTTACGGAAATAGCAGTAGGCGCAATCCGGTTTATCTTCCGCATACTTTCGTCTCTCTCCTTTCTCTCCCTGCACTCTGGTTTCCTCATTTCTATGATTTTTTGAATAAAAAAGCGCCCCTGGATTGATAAACAGTCCATGAACGCCGCATTTTTTGTTTTTCTGCTCTATCTATTGAATATACAAATTTCCTCACCACGATTGGCATTTCCCCGCCACAATGACCAGCCTCCCGTCCTTCCCGAACTCGGAACGGTCACAGGTGGAAAGGGTGAGTATCTCCGCCGGGGCATGGTCAGGCTCCGCATAATAAAGGGCATATTCCTGAAGCTGTTCCATCCAGAGATTATAACTTTCCATATCTGCATGGTTTCTTGTACGGAAATCCCAGCTTCCGATATCCCCGGCATTGTATTTTACTACCGCCATGATCTGATATTCTGCGGTTATCCCGTAACACTGCGTATAATAGAGCTGCCTGTGCGCCACAAAATAATCTTCGTCCTTAAATTTTAAGAGCGGGGAGAACATGGCGTCAGAGGTTTTGCCCATGTTGTGGGCATAGATTGTTCTGTTGAAGTCCCACTGGCTGGTATCTTTATCCATAAACGGGCAGCCTGTGCTCTTTTTCTGCTTCCAGAAATCATGGGTTAAGTAGTAATCATTATCGGAAGTACCGACTACAGGAAGGTCGATGGGCGTATCCGGCAAAAAAAGCCAGCCTTTAACATCTCCATTTGCTTCAATCAGGGAATCCCAATCATAGGTAAATACTATGGTATTTTTATCAATCTCCCCCATATCCTTCGCACCGTTCCCATTTTCTTCCTCCTGTGTTTTTTCTTTTGCGGATTCTGCCTCTTCTTCTCCCGCCATATTGGACAGCATATCCGGCGGTATTTCCGTCAGGGTAATCTCCGCCCCTTTTAGCTGCTGAAATTTCTGCTGTTGTTTCACTTCCTGATGACTGTAGAAAAGCATTCCGGCTATAGAAAGCAGGGCAATGGAAAGCCCTGTGGCGATCTGTATCACAATCCGCCTGCTTTTTTTCTCTTCCACCTCAGGAAAAATCAGTTTTGCCAGCTTTCCTGTCAGATCCTTCATTCTGTCACAATGCCTCCTTCTTACAAAATGCAGGGGCATAACACCCCTGCGATAAAACTTTATTCCCCAGAACTGCGTTTCCCCTCACGGACAGAAAGCGCCGCCAAAAGAATACCAGCCATTCCAAGGACTGCAAGAAGATAAATCGGCGAGGTGCGTCCAGTCTGGATCACAGGACCATTCTCTGTCCCTGCTCCAGGTCCTCCCACTGCTGTATTCCCGGATTTTCCCACTGTAGGAATGTCCGTTTTTTTATCCGCACTGACACCTGAACCGGTATCTGCTACAGCAGCTCCCGTTTTGGTGCCAGAACTGCTGTTGGTATCTTCAGCACTGCCACCGGCTGATTTATCCCACCACGCATAAAGGCAGATATCCTGATCCGGCTGATAAGTATCTCCTGCTTTTCCAATAAATTCCTTCCTGTCAATGTACCAGCCTTTGAAGGTAAATCCTTCCCGTTCTGCGACAGGGAGCTTTACGTCCGCGCCCTTTGCCACTCTGACAGAGGATTCCTTTACCGTGCCGCCATTGGCGTCATATTTTACAGTGTAAGTATCCACTGCCTCTGCGGAATTGCCCTGATCCGTACTGTCACCTGTATTGTCACCCTTTTTATCCTCTTCCCTGGTTTTCTCCCATTTTGCATAAAAATCAGTGTCTTTTGTGATACGATAGGAATCCCTGTATGCCCCTGCAAACTGTGTCAGGGACTTGTCCAGATACCAGCCGGTGAAATCATAACCCTTTTTCTCCGGCAAAGGCAGGTAAAGTCCTGCGCCCTTTACAATGGTAAGCGTCTTATTTTTCAGTGTGCCTCCCTCTGTGTGGAATGTCACTTTGCATGTCTCCTGCCCCTTATCGCCGGTTCCTTCTGCTTTTTCCTTTTCCCACAGGGCATAGACCGTCATATCCTTTGACACTTCCAGCTCATCACCGGCAAGACCGAGAAGGATGCCGCCCTTTTTCTCCGTATACCAGCCAAGGAATACATAGCCGGATTTTTCCGTGCCGGGCAGGGTAATCTTTTCCCCTTTTGCTGCCTTTACGGGTGCGGCTTTCCTTCCGCCATTGGGATCAAAGGTAATGAGATAAGTAATCTCCGCTTTCTTTTCATAATACGCTTTCAAAATAACATCTCCGGTGACAGTATATTTCTCCCCTGCCTGTCCGGCACAGATATCCCCGTCATACCAGCCCGTAAATTCATAGCCATCTTTGGTACAGGCAGGAAGCATAATGGTATCGCCCACTTTTGCGGTAATATCCCCGCCTTCCATCTCTCCCCCGTCTGCGTCAAAGGTGATAGTGGCTTCCGGTCTTTCCTCCGGCTTCTCAGCCTCCTTTTCCCAGCGGGCATAAAGCATGGTATCTTCCGTCACGGTAAATTCCGTGCCCATTCTGGTACCGCCCTCTTTAGCTGTATACCAGCCAAGGAAAGCATACCCTGCTTTTTCTGCTTCCGGCAGTTTTATCTCTTTTCCTTTTTCCACTTTTATGGGTGAAATCTCTTTGCCTCCGTCCGTATCAAAAGAGACGGTGCATGCAGGCGCTTCTTTCTTCACATAATGTGCTTTCAGAATAACATCATCAACGACAATATAATCTTCCCCTGCCTGTCCGACACAGATATCCCCATCATACCAGCCCACAAATTCATAACCTTCTTTGGTACAGCTGGGAAGGGTAATGGTATCGCCAATCTTTGCGGCAATATCCCCGCCTTCCATTTCTCCCCCGTCCGCGTCAAAAGCAACGGTTGCTTCTGTTTTCTCCCATGCGGCATAATAGGAAGCGTCCTGCCGGGGCGCATAATGCTTCTCCCCTGCATTTCCTACAAATACAGTCAATTCCTCGTCTTCATACCAGCCCTTAAAGCGGTAGCCCTTTCTGGAAGCGTCTGGGAATACCGTATTCGCACCGGGAATAACCTGCTCACTTTCCGTCTCCCCCGTCCCACCGTTAAAGATATAAGTCAGGGTGATCGGATCTTTTTCCTGCCACTGTGCGTAGAGGAAAAGGTCATCTGTCAGACTGATTTCCTGTCCGGGCATATAGCTGGTACCTGATCCGTTCTTCTCCGTATTCCACCCGGTAAAATCACAGCCAAACTTCACAAGATTTCCCATAAGCGGGAAAAGTTCTTCTTCCCCCATGATGACCACGATATCTTCGCTGGTATAATCATTGGGATCTGAGCAATAGACGCTGCTGTATCCGGGGGAACTGTTATTCGCGTCATAAGTTACCGTATAAGTCTTCGGCACTTCCGCAAGGTAAAGGTTCCCTCCCCGTTTTTCCGTGCGGTAGTTCGGGCAATGCCACACAAACTGCTCCGTACTGGCGTCCTTATGGTAAAGCGTTCCGTCAATTAAAACCCTGCCCGGCTTGATCGTGTCGTAACCGCCCAGCACAAAAGTGGAATCGCTTTCAAAATCTTCATCCAACAAGATGGAAGCACCCGTATTGTAAAAATAATGGATATCGCAGGGTTCATACCCCACGGAAAGGTTATCTTCCATGACAATACGCCCGGATAAGATAATCCCCGTCTCGTTCATGTAACAGATTGTACCCCCTGCATGGATTTTTTCCCCCGAACGGTTCCCGGTAATCGTGCAGTCACGGATGACCAGCGCCTTTGTACCTTCCCCTTTGCTCGTCTGTATTGCACATCCCCTTGGGGCTGTGTTTCCGGTAATGGTACACCGTATCAGCTTCGCCTGGTCCCCTGTAGTCATATAGACGCCGCCACCGTCATAGCCGGAGCTGTTGCCTTCAATGACACAGTCAGTCATAACCAAAGATAAGGTTGACCATACCGCGCCCCCTGTCGAATCGGAATTGTTCCCACTCAGTTCCATGTTGGACGCTTCGGAAGGTCCCATGAGCCCAAGCGCCCCTCCCCATACAGCCGCACAGTGACGGATCGTGCCTGATGTGATTGTAACTTCTGCGGTCTTTGAGGACTGGATGCCGCCGCCTGCTCCCAAAGTATAGCAGTCCTGTATTAACCCGCCATCCATGACCATGCCAGCGTCCCATGTGACATCTACCGCCCCTGCGGTCCTTACGCTTCTGGAACTGTCCACGCTTTCAGAATAATCAGTGTTATAGTTATTCTGGAGAACTGTCCCTGCTTTCATAGAATAAAAGCCTTTCACATAAATGAGGGGGCTGTCCCATACCTGCCCAGTGTTGTTGAAATCCTCATCCAACACCGCACCACCATCAAGAATAATATTCTGCGTGACAAGACTGCCACTGCTTATCCCGACCAGAACATTTCCAGCATCTTCGGCATAGTTTTTACCGGCAAACTCTTCTTCCCTGCTGACAGTTACCGGAGTTTCCGCGTTTTCACTCTCTAAGGTAACGTTATCAGCAGTAACCTCAAGCGTCTTTGACACGCTGCAGTCCTTAAGGACAGTAATCGTGTCACCAGCCTGTGCATTGGCAAAAGCCTCTTCCAGCTCTTCATACTGGATATCTCCGATCCTTGCCTCATAAGTAACAGTAGTATCCTGCTCCTGATTTGGCTTCCAGTTGGCATATAACCGCATGTCACGTTCCGGTGTATAGACACTCCCTGCCTTTCCGATCGCTGTACATACAGTCACATCACCTTCATCATTCACATCCACCCAGCTTTCCAGATAATGCCCCTCATAGAATGCGTCAGGTAATATAATGCTTTCTCCTCTGGGTACAGAAATGCTTTCCGTCTCGCATGTTCCCTCATACGCCTCAAACTTGACCGTATAACTGCCCTCTTCGGCTGCCTTAACGGGAAGCGGGACGCTCCCAAGGATTCCCGTTACAACCGTGGCTGCCGCCGCAAAGCACATAAGAAACTTCGTCATGATTTTCTTTCTTCCCATACGTTCTTCCTTTCTTCCATATTTTTATAAATAATAAACGTTCTGCCTGTGTTCCTCCCAAACCCGTTCCAGTCCCGGCTCCTGTTGCCGCAACGTTCCCTCCGGCGGGGTGCGCCAGATGCACACTCATCTACCGGGTATCAATCCGGGCAGGCTATGAAATTGTCAAGGTTCGGTGAAGGGGAATTATGATGAATAGAAATTGAGATTTATTTTCCCCTTCACTAATAGCAGACGGGAAGGGGTGAAAAATAAACAGTTTAGAAAAATTTTAGAAATTATTTTTGATTAAGAAAATTCGGTCTTTTTGAAATTGTATGCACACCGAACATGACTCGCAAATATGCATTGTAGGTGGTAGGCAAATATATTATAATTTATATATAAGTTGGAATATAATGAAATGACAAAAATGTTTTTCATTTTAGAAAATGCATAAATAATATTTTGATAAAAGGAATAATGACTATGGAAAATAAATTAAAAAAAGCTATAGAATATTGGGTTGATTACCAAATTAACATGCAATCCAAATTAGTGAAGAAGTATCCTCCTAATCCGCCGAACGATGTGTGTAAAACTGCTTATGTTAAAGGACTTTTGATTGAAAATAGTTTTGGCCCTAAAGTCGGGGAAATAAATGAATTATTTGAAACAGAGTATGAAAAATTGTTTGTGTGGACACACGACAAAAATGAAAACTCATCCATTGTAATAGACGTAGATTTGGCAGTTAAAGACACACCTTTTTGGAAGAATATAGGCAGCGTTATATGGATGGCAATGCAATATGCTTATGCTTTTGAAGGAATTTCATCGGATTGGTTTGAATATAGATGGATTCACTATTTTAATCCAGATAAGAATTTATCTGAACAAGCGTTTTTCAATCTTGAGCAATTTGATGAATTATACTTAAAGAGTGGAAGAATTATTAAAGCAACCGATATTGGTAATCTTGCACCTGAAATAGAATTCATGTTGCGCGATGACAAAGCATACACAGCACTGATGATGTTATGTAACTCATTTTTACAACATTATATTTGCTTGATTTGTGAATTAAGCAAATATCCTTATCATGATCATTTATCAGAAGAACCTGAAATCTGGGAACACGCAGCAATAATACCTAATATGGAGGCAGCAATAGTTCAAGCATGCAGAAGTGTGGAAGGGATATTAGGTGAACCTCCTAATTCCAAGAAACAGACCTCTGTAATTAAGCATAAAGAAAAATGGAGAGAATTAACAGGCATTGATCCAGATAGTATCTTTGAAAAAGCAAATATGTCATATTGGGACTTTTATTATAAACTGTTTTTTGATTTGAGAAATCCATCGGCACATAGTTATGGTAATATTAACTATAAATTGGAAAAATCAAAAACTGTTCAAGCACAATGTTTTGCTGCAATTGTTGTACGTGATTATTTCCATAATCATATATTAGATTTGGGCGAGGCACAGAAAAAGTTGAATTTTAATTTGAATTTACTTGGTAGGGTAAGTGAAAATATGAGTACAATACGGACAAAATAAAAATAAATTATTTGGCATTCTTCTAAATATAAAAAAGAAAGAAACTGGTTACATAAAACCCATTTGCTTTTACATGAGGTGACATATATTATGAGAAGAAAAAAGAGAGAAAAATATGACCAATCGACTCCTATTTTAAAAGAAATAAATAAAGGAGTACAAACACTGACTAATGATTCCGATAGAGCAAATAAAAACATAAATGATATAAAAAACAATACAGATATTCTGGTTAAAAATACTAATGCTAAACTATCAACCATCATAGCTCTCATTGCTGCTGTCGCCACGATTATTGGAACAATCTCCACAATTGTTGGAATAATTATCTCAAACCGCAATTCCCCACCGGGAGGTATTTCGCCTTATGCTCCCACAGCCACCCCGGCACCTTCCTATACAATATATTTATATCCAGAATATAAGAAACTCAAAATAGGTGCTGAAACGGATATAACTGCAACATTAAATTTTGATACAGATTTTGTCAGTATAAATGCATATCTTAATTCTTCTCCCAACGGGGAAACTGTAAAAATGGTGCAAAAAACTTCATCCGAATGGCAGGCAAAAATTTATTTTGAAGAAACGGGGATTTTTGAGGTTATTGCAACCGCCACCGCCCCAGATGGCACTATTATAGAGGGAACCGTAGAAATAGAAGTAATTTCCGGTTTAATAAAATAATAAATGCCTCTAATCCACTTTGAGGACTTGAGGCATTTATTTTACTCATTCATTACAACAGTTCCGTTGGAAGTTCTGTTTTTCCAGCTCTTCTTCGAATCTGCTTATAAACCTTCCCTTCTTCATCTTTAACAAAACTTTCGACAAATCCTGCTCCTTTCAAAGCAGTCAAAATTTTTTGATTTACCACATTGATTGGAATCTTTGGTCTTCTATTTTGTTCAAAGATTTTTATAAACTCATTCAGAGATAAAACCTCAAGATATTTTTTACATTCATCACTTGTCATACCGTTTATAATTGCAACAAATAAATCTATACGATCGTTTATATTATTAGTTGCATCTTTTATCAATTCATTGATAATATCCCGGCATACCTTCTGAGGATTGACAGTAATTAATTGAATATTCTCTTTTGCTATTGCTAAAATTTCATGCTGGACATTAGGAGCATATTCCCTGTAATTTTCATACAAAACAGGTAAATCCGATTCATCTAAATTGTTCCTTAAAATATGCACCATTACCGCATTTGAATAATTCTGATTTAATATTGAAATCTTTTCTTTAATTTCTGATAGCAGCTTGATTTTTATATCATCGGCAATGTCACAGGATAAAAGTTGTTTAACTTCATCTGCTGAAGCCAAGTTACCTATAGCAATATCCGCATACTCAAGTATATCATTTATAATATATTGCATTTTACAATCTTTATAATCGTTTCTTATAAAGACCAGTGTTTCTTCCGTCATAGGGATAAAATTTTCTGTAATCAATATATCCATCTTATCATTGGGAATTCCTGCAATATCAAACTCTGAGTAAATTGGTGAAATTGACAAAAGAATCTCCCTATATTTTTGGAGTGATAGTTTTTCATTTGAAATGCATTGGTTCCAAAAACTTTCAACTAATTCTGCGTCCTCTGCACTATTATAATCCAGGCATTCACTACCAAAATTAATAAATTTAACTAAATGATCTGTAAGTTCCTCCTTCCCAAAATATTCTAAAATATTGTTTACTGTATATTGCACCCCCTGTTTAGCAATCAATTCTGTCTGATATATTACCTCATTAATATCCGCCAATATATCAATAAGCGTTTCTAATCTCTTAATATATGCCACTTTATACTCTTCCGCTATAGCAGGGTGATTTATTATCTGTACTGCATCATTACTGTTATCCATGAAACCATCCACAGGAGAATCTAGTATGCTTTCCATAAATAAATCTGCACTTTCCTGCATATATCTATATAATGGTTGTTCTGGTTGGCTGTAAATGGAACTTATATAATGCTTTGATACATTATCAGTATCTTCAATATGATATTCCGTTTCCAACATTAGGCGAATATTGTCTATATTAATTTCATATAGAGAATTTTGATATACTGCATTAAATAATTCCCTGTTACTTACCTGATAGTCAAGATGCTTAAAGAATACTTGTAACAACTTCATTACATCGCATAATTTCTCAACATTAGGATTCTCTATTGCCAGATAGTTCTGTTGTGAAGAAATGTAATCAGTTAGACAATTACTATCATTGACGTCGCTTAAATCAGCTTCTTTTGTGTATAACAAAGTCGCAATGCTATATTCCCTGATCTGCTTTACAGGCATCTTTTGCCCTGAAACCACTTCTTTAAAAAATGAAGGCCACTGATTGTTTATCATCACAACCATAATTTCCTTTTTCCGATCAGTCTCGAAAAATTCACTGATGAACTGGAATTTTTCTCCTTTTCTAAGTTGCTTTATAAAACATAAAAGAATATTCTGTTTCGATTTATTCGTCAACAAATACTCAAACAAATCAAAATTCAACGTTTCTTCCTGCTCAAAATCGTAAATATCTAAGTTTTCCATTACTAAACTTACATTATCTATCGAATAAGAAAATGGTTTTGCTATTTTGTCTGTAACACTGCGAAGGAACATCTTGTCCCCCTTAGTAAGGCTATTTTCATAAAAGAAAGTCATATAATCATTGTAAGATTCATCTATGTACCCATACCGTATAAGATATTTTAACAATGCAAAATATTCACTGGATTTTATTTCTTTGTATTCATTGACAGTCCCAACTTCATTTTGTGACGTTATTCGGAATATCTCATCTATATTTTCTCTGGTAATAATCTCATGCAACATCTTGTTATCCATTATGCGGCTTTCTTCCTGCAATAATGATAATTCATCTTCCAATATATGCAGACGATTTTTTTCTTTATCTTCTATAGCCCTCTTGCGTAATGGGTATTCTTTTTCTACCCACTCATTATACTCTTGCATTTTTTGAGTATATTGTGCGTAATTATTATAACGTGGTGGTATCCTTTCATGTTTGACATTTTTTACATCGTCTAACTCCAATATTGATTCTAACATTTCCTCTTTCACATAACTAATTCGAGCTTTTTTACTTTCAATTCTTTCCTCACATTTTTTCTTTTCCTGTGCAATAAATTCATCCTTACGATTGAATAACTCATACACAAATCCCTGATTCAACTGTAAATCAGAAAAATCTCTCGGAAATATGTTTTTATATGTAACCATAGCAAGCATTTTATTGGGATTGAGTTCAATAGTATTCAACTTATTATAGTAAACCATAAACTCATTATATATATTCTTTAAAACACGCATATCATCAATATACAATGACAGCCCACGCAGAAATTTATCATTAAATTTTGTGAATATCCCTCCCGTTTCAAAATGTTCTTTTATCTGGTCATATGCATTAGAACTATCAAGGACAGGAACTACCGGAAGAATAAAATCAAAAAATTTTGTTCTGTCTTTATTTACAAAAATATCATCTCGAAGAAGGTAAAAAAAGCGCAAAGGCTCAACCGGCTTCTTTTCATTATGATTTTGCCGCCTTATATTTGAAAGAATATTAATCTCCCTAAGCCTTTCAAATATTTTATTATTATCAAAGCGATCCAAATCCTCAAAAACAATAACATCTACTCCAGCGTTCTCAAAAAGATATAAAACCTCATTTAAGTACTTATCGAAATAAGAATTATCCTCTTCCCCAAAAATCTCTATCTCATTTCCCTGCACACTTAGTTTACGGAAAATATTCTTATTTTTCTGCGTTTTGATTATCTGATATACCCCTAATCCTAGAATTACTGTTGCCAAAATTCCACTAAATATTAAAGAATATGGATTGGCAGCTTTCTGCAACAAAGTTTTAAAACATGAGTCTGTCAACGAAGCAATCCAACCAGACCATGCTTTAAAATATTTTAAATGCAAAATAGACATAAGAAATATCACAGTTCCAAGTGAAAATGTTACACATTTCGCATTGTTTACTGTTCTCTTTACACGAAAATTCGTCTGCGGAATATTTTCCACTTTTATCTGCTGTATCAACTGATTTAGAATCTTTCCTTCTAAAACAGTTTCTGTATCTTTAACATTATCTCTATCATTTTGCCCTGATGTATCTTCAAAATGCGCCAATGAAATATGCAAAAACTTTTTATTATTATGTTTCTTTTTATAGGATTCAAGCAAACTACTTTTCCCGGCACTATATGGACCTGCAATGGCTACATTTCTTATATCAGCATTTTCAAATATATATTTGAACGCCTCTTCATAAACTTCCATTTTGACAGTATCTGTCGGTGTCAGCTTCTGAAATATTATATTATTTTCCATAACCTCTCCCTTCTTTTGTAAAATTCATATAAACGCTTTGGCTTCAATCAAAATTATCAATTTTTTTATAATTTATAGCATTTATTGCCTCAATATATCATCTTAAAATGTTATTAAAACAACTCATAAAAAACAATTTCTAACAAACTATATATTTATTATATGACAAGCATACTATCATTGCATTAAAAATTACAATACTTAAATGTCTTTTCCTATCTACTAATTCGATTATCTACCATGCTTTGCCTTATCAATACACAAAATACACACTTCAAGAGTTTAGAACGCTACTCTAAGAACCCACAAAGAACCTTTCCTTGCCCCATTACCGGGCTCTGCCCGGACCCGTCCTCGCCGGAAGCAGGAAAAGGAGCAGTAGCCCCTTTTCTACTGCATAAGGATAATCCGTGAACCTTATGTCAAGAGGCTTTCGCGGCATATCCTCACGCTTCGCGCTCCGGTATTCCACGGTCCTCTTGACAACGGTTCCGCTCCGTTACTGACATAAACATTATATCTTTTCATGGAGATATTTCTGACATCAAGTCTTTCATTTTCTCTAATATCCTTCTCCGTCTGTTCTGGATTGTTTTTCGGCTACACCCAAATATTTCCGCTGTTTTCTTCACTGTCATTTCATCAAAATACAAAAACCTTACCAAACGAATATCCTGTTCCGGCAGTTTTCTAAGGGCATTTTCCAGCCCGTTCCGGCATTCGTTCCTCAAAACTGCTTCCAGTGTTGTATCCCTGTTTAAGGATTGCTCAGGAAAATATCCTTTTTCATGCAGCTTTTCGATACTGAATACCCCGTATTCCTGATCGCGTTCCTTCTGGTATCGCTCCTTCCGCCTGGACTGATACCATTCCAGATATATTTCCCGGTTCACTTCCACCAGCATATTACCGTCCAGCCGGATAAAATATTTTTCCCGTTCCTTCGGCTTTTTTCCCCTCATACAACCGCCACCACCTTTTCTGTCTGGTCTTTTGACAGGTATTTTTTCCGCAATCTCCGAACCGCCTGTGAAAGTATAATTGACACTGCCGCGTTAGTAATGCCAAGTTCTTTTGCCGCTTCTTTCCTGCTTTTCTGCATATAATTTTTTATGTAGACCGCAATCTGGGCCAAATCGTCCTGGCTGAACGTCAGCCCGGTTCCCTCTTCCAACACGTGAGTCTGCAGCAGACAGATTCCATACAAAACGCTCATATTTTTTTTGACCTCTCTGTTGGAATCCGTCCAGTCCGCAATATGGTAATTTTCCTTATATTGTATTACCGAAAGCATTTCACACAGCTTTTGCACCAGTCCTTCGTCCTCGCTCAAATCTCTTCGGCTCAAAACTTCGCCGATCTGCCCCAAGTAACGGACTGCGCAAAGCCGGAAACGTTCGCTGTTCTCGCTTTCCCGGGGCCAGACTGTTCCTGCAACATAAATTCTTGCCGCAAGATACTGGATCTCCTGCGCTGCCTGATCCTTTCCCGCCACCTGCCATAAAAGTCTTCCTGCCGCCTGGATATAAGCGTCTTCCACCGGAAGGAGCATACGGTTTTGTACATTTTCAATCATCCAGTTTTTCTGGATGCGCCGTTTGGTAATCACAAGGTATTCCAATAGCCTGGAAAATGCAATATCGGTCCAGGTCAACCCCAGCTCCTGCTCCGCAAGAAGCAACTGCCTCTGCAGATTGACCAAATCCAGGTCGCCATACATCTCGTTCATATAAGTCCACGCCCGCCTGCTGATGCGGGGGTCTACCGCATCCGGCTTTTCATCGTACCTTTTGTACCACCAAAGCGAATTGTAATGGGAAATCATCGCCTGCCTTACATCGAATTCATTTCCTTTCATAAGGATTCCACTGTTTCTCCTTATCATCAGCTTCACCTGGTAACCTGCCAGGAACTTTTCTACCTCCGCTAAATCTCTGGAAATAATTTTCTTACTCACAAACAGGTCTTCCGCAAACAACTGCACCGTATAATTATCGCTGTACTCAAAAAGGGTCTTCAGGATGTATTCTTTCCGGTATTCCTTTGTCTCCGGCGTGCTGTACGCCACATCCTGCATGTGCCGGTACATATGGTTTCGTTCGGATTCCGAAGCCTTTAGCTTTATTCCTTTTCTGGGGACATGTTCAATTGCAATCCCGTATTCCCGAAACGCCTCCTTTACCCTGCCCATTCGGTGGCGGACGCTGCTTAGTGAAATGCCTATGCGCTCTGCCAGTTCTTCTGTTGTAATATAATTGTACAGTTCCAATAGTTCTTTCATAATCCGGATTAACATCAGGTCCATTTTGCGTCTCCTTTTCTCGAAAATCCCCTGTCCGTGCAGGCTGTCTGCGCCCGCCGGATGCCGTAAGCCGCGCCATTTCCCGCATAAAGCGTGAATGAATGCTTTTACGGAAATGAACCTCTGCACCCTTTATTTTAAAAATGAAGCCCCAATTATGCAATGTATCATAAATTTGATTTTTGCACAGTTAAATATATTCCGCATGCAAATTCCGATTTTTTCCTTGTGTTCATAGATTTTCATCCGGCGCGGCAATGCTCTTTCTCAATTTTAACAGTCCTTTTCCGAAGGATAAAGGCTATTTTTGCACTCTTCTTATAAAAGCCTTTGCAAAATACGTACTTATAGACAATTTACAAAAACAATTCTTTTTCCTACAATATATTTATCATCAAATCAGACTACAGCGGAATTGCCGCAGGCAAGCTGCGCGCCGCGTCTATATAAGGAGGAGCCAATGAAAAAACAGCTTTACATCGGAAGCAATTTTAAAATGTATAAAAATATACGGGCAACCGAAGAATATCTTCAGGCAATCTCTGCCGCAACCAGAGATATTGACCGGGAAAAAGTCCAGTTTTTCTTTATTCCTTCCTACACCTCTCTGGAAAGCGCAAGCAAAACCAGCGTCCGCAGCCAATTTATGCTGGGTGCGCAGAATATGTGCTGGGAATCCGAGGGACAGTTTACCGGAGAAATTTCTCCCGAAATGTTAAAAGAACTGGGCGTTGAATTGGTGATGGTCGGTCATTCCGAGCGGCGCCACGGATTTGGGGAATCAAACGAGACCGAGAACAAAAAAGTTAAAAAGGCTTTGGAATATGGCTTCACCACTCTGCTTGCCATAGGCGAGACAAAGGAAGAAAAAGATTTCGGCATAAGTGTAGAAGTACTCCGCACCCAGTTAAAAACAGGATTACACGATATTTCTCCTGAAACTGCCGCTGAAAAAATATGGATTGCCTACGAACCGGTATGGTCGATCGGTACAGACGGCGTCCCTGCCCCGGTAGAATACGCCCGGCAAATGCATCAGGAAATCCGCAGATGTCTGGTCGGCTTATTTCAAGATGCAGGAAACGAGATCCCCATCTTGTACGGCGGAAGCGTGAACCCGAAAAACAGCGGCGCATTAATTGCGCAGCCGGATATCAACGGATTGTTTACTACCCGGACTGCTTTTCAGGTTGAAAGCTTTGCAGCGCTGATTCGGGACGCAGTCCGCATATGCGGCAAGAAATAGAGACGCCTTGCATAACCCTCGCAAAACTAACCGGATAAAAATTACTATTTACATCATTTTCACTCACTGAAAATCTGTAAAAACGTATATATTAGCCCAAATAAGAATCCGACCCTCCCCGGCAGATTCTTAATGGCCGGATTCCGTTACGGTTGCCGAATTCGTCCGTGGATTGCGATATATAAGCATTACGGCTTACTGTTTTCCCCGTGAAAACTATGAATACATAAAAGAAAGGAAGTTTATTATGAAAGTTAAGGGAGTAAGATTATATGGAGCAGAGGATCTGCGTACAGAAGAATTTGATTTGCCAGAGCTGCAGGAGGATGAAATACTCCTACGAATCATCAGCGACAGCTTATGCATGTCCACATGGAAGGAAAGCAAACTCGGAGCAGAACATATCCGGGTCCCTAACGATGTCAGCGAACATCCGATTATAATCGGACATGAATTTTCCGGTGTTATTGCAAAAGTAGGCTCAAAATGGAAAGAGGAATATAAAGAAGGAGAACGATTTGCCGTTCTCCCTGGAATCCCCGGCTACATGGGCGCTCCCGGTTACTCCTTCCCCTATTTCGGCGGCGATGTGACATATTGCATTATCCCCGGCGACATCATAGAAAAAGGGTGTCTGCTTCACTATTCCGGCCAGACCTTTTATGAAGTGTCTATGGCAGAACCCATTTACTGTATTATCGGCGGGTTTCATTCAAATTTCCATACAACGGATCAGAGTTATGAAAAACCCATCGGCGTAAAGCCCGGCGGAAACACAATAATTCTTGGCGGCTGCGGCCCTATGGGTCTGGGAGCTGTCAGCTACGCCCTGGCTCTCGAACCTGACAAGCGCCCTGGCAGGATCGTTGTAACTGAAGTAAATAGCGACCGGCTGAAAAGAGCCGAAGAAGTAATTTCAAAAGCTTACGCAGCCGAGAAGAACGTAGAACTTCTGTACGTCAGCACAGCAAACTGCGGCGATGAATCGGAATTATTAATGGAACTAACCGGCGGATACGGTTACGACGACGTATTTATTTTTGCTCCTATCCGCCGCCTGGCAGAAACCGGAAATAAAATTCTGGCTATGGACGGCTGCATGAACCTGTTTGCCGGCCCTGCTGACAAAGCTTTCAGCGCCGAAATGAATCTGTACGACTGCCATTACAGGAGAACAAAAATAATCGGTTCCTCCGGCGGCTCCAAGCAGGATCTTCTGGACGCGCTTGAACTAATCTCCAGTAAAAAGTTAGACCCCTCCCTGATGATAACCCATATTGGCGGCATTGACGCTATCGCGGAGGCAACTAAAAATCTTCCCCAGATACCAGGCGGAAAAAAACTCATGTATCTGCCTATCGAAATGCCTCTGACAGCAATCACAGATTTTCGGAAAAAAGGGGAAACAAACGAATTATTCCGGATGCTCGCCGATTCCTGCGACAGCCACAACGGACTTTGGAATCCGGAGGCCGAAGACATTCTCCTGAAATACTTTGACGTTACTTTTTAACATTGCATGGTACCCTCAGTGGACAAAGGAATACTCGCCCCTTATCCACTGAGGGTATTTTTCGACGTACGGTTGTGCCTGTTCTGCTGCACGTCTGGAAAAACTAATTTCTGGTTCCGCCAAGTAATGCGTATTCTTCCAGCAGCTCCCTGCGATATACTTCATCCTTTAATGTTCTTCTCAATTCTCCTATTTTCCCTGCATCCAGAAGGATCTGCGTCAGTAAATCGATTGCAGCGCTTCTGTTCTCTAGTTCATTGCTTCTCTGTTTAAAGCTGGTTGCTTCCCGTTTTAATTCATTGGTTTCGCGTTTTAGCTCAATTTCTTTTTCTTCTAGTACGGTGTTTTTCCACTTTAACTGTTTATTTTCTTTTTCTATACGCGCATTCTCTTTTTCCATGCGTGCATGCTCTTTCTCCATCCGGGCATTCTCTTTCTCCATCCGGGCATTCTCTTTCTCTATCTGCTCCCTCTCTTCCCTCTGCTTTCTTAAATGGTTTTCTGTTCCCCATGTTCCCAGTACCATATGTTTCACCTCCGCGCTGTTCTTGATAAGAATATCCTTGAGAATTCCATCCCGAATACAGGTTTTTGTTGCCTTCTCTACCGCTTCCGATATACTAATGCCGGATACTTTATTATCCCGAATCCTCTGTATGTAAACAGAATAATCCTTTAATGTCTGGCTGCGCTCCATTATTTCCCGATTATGGCCACAGTTAATATTCAGCAAGGTAGCTCGGCAGTTCAGGCACGGTTCTATTCCTCCCAGCTCCGGAAACGCATCTTTCAGTTCAAGTACTTTCTTATCTTCCGTATCCTTCGCCCCATTATACAGTACGTAATACTGTGGAAAAGGGAGCGGCTGACGCCTGCTTCCGTAAATATCCAGATCATTCCTTGCAATATAACTTTCATAGTTTTTTGCAAAATACATCAACCCGCGGATTGGCATATTAGGGTTTTCCGTACTCTGATGTTCATACAGATTCAGAGTTTCTCCTACCAGAAAAGAAATATCATTCTTGATTCCCATAAATACAACATCTTCTATCGTATATATGGTCAGCTCCGCGGGATCATCATACACCGAATTATGAATAGCATTATAAAGTTCCAACAGCTTTTCTTTTTCACGGAAGGCAATTCGGAACAAGCTATCCTTATGTCTTCTGTTAATGTGAAGAGAATGTTCCAATTCCTGATTCGGCCGTTTGTTTTGTACCATATAGATTACCTCCATTATAATATGTTTTATCGAAAATTACAATTGGTATTCTCAAAGATTCCAGAGAATATAAGAAATGCCCGCGCGCCGGACTTGATACTTAGAACAACAGATATGTCGATATTAAGTAGACATATAATATCATATATTTATGTAAAATACAAGTGATTTATTTATACAAAAAAAGACTTTGTAATGATGTAACCTCATCCATACAAAGTCTTTTTTAACCGTTTCCGGTATCCTTTCGCTTATCGCTTTTCTACGCTTCCCTTTCGCTGTAGTGATGCGCTTCTTCCAGCATCATATCCTTCACCTTCATCAGACGAATCTGAGAGCTTCGCTCATTCTCGTCCAGCTTCATCGTGATATACTTAATCGTCTCCTGCGCATCGGGAATCGTCACATGCTCCAGCGCGTTTACACGCCGCCTGGTCTTTTCGATCTC
>OFHA01001121.1_pt1 | contig 19939 bp, 16 predicted proteins | sample 1521891 | NCBI WGS metagenome assembly OFHA01 (sample SAMEA3504089, study PRJEB24116) | mouse gut metagenome | biome: mouse gut; feature: mouse-associated habitat; material: faeces | place: Denmark | collected 2011
CGGGCCTTGGGGGGAACCGCTGGGAGTGGCTCAACAGCGGCATCCTCCAGGATACCATCCTGATCCGCCGCTTTTTAAGCCTGCGGGAGCTTCTGCCGTAAATTTTCAGTTACAGGGCATTCATAGCCTGTTCACAGGCGGGTATTATAATTTAGTTTACACCGTATTCGGTCGAAAATGTGTTTTGGGAAGGAAACACCCCTTCAGCTAAGGAGTGATGAGAAAATGAATTTGGAAAACATGATGTGCAGCCGCTGCCATAAGCGGATGGCTGTCATTTATATGACCCGCATCGAGGATGGCAAGGTCATTAACGAGGGCCTTTGTCCCAAGTGCGCCAAGGAGCTTGGCCTTAAGCCGGTGGATGACATTATGAGCAAAATGGGGATTACCGACGACGAGCTGGATGCCTTCACCGACCAGCTTACCGAGACGCTGGAGAACACCGATGAGGGGGAGCTGTTCCGCCAGGTGAGCTCCATGCCCATCCCCTTTATGCAGAACTTTATGAATCCGGGGGCAGGCCCAGGGGGGGATATCACCCCGCCCCGTCCGGCGGGGGAAAAGCCCCCGGAGCGCCCCGTCTCCACCCCGGAGAAGAAGCCCGCCTACAAGTTTTTGGATAACTTCTGCGAGAACCTAACCCAGCGGGCCAGGGACGGGAAGCTGGACGCCATTGTGGGCCGGGACCGGGAGATTTACCGGGTGATTCAGATTCTGTCCCGCCGCACCAAGAACAATCCCTGCCTTATCGGTGAGCCCGGCGTGGGCAAAACCGCAGTGGTGGAGGGGCTGGCACAGCGCATTGTGGAGGGAAATGTGCCCTTTACCATCAAGGAAAAAAGGGTGCTTACCCTGGATCTGTCGGGCATGGTGGCAGGCAGCAAGTACCGGGGAGAGTTTGAGGAGAGAATAAAAAGAGTCATCCGGGAGGTGGTGGAGGACGGCAATGTGCTGCTGTTTTTGGACGAACTCCACACGCTCATCGGCGCAGGGGGCGCGGAGGGGGCTATTGACGCCTCCAATATCTTAAAACCATCCCTGGCCCGGGGGGAGATGCAGCTTATCGGCGCCACCACCATAGCGGAGTACCGGAAGTACATTGAGAAGGACGCGGCCCTGGAGAGGCGTTTCCAGCCGGTGAACGTGGAGGAGCCCACTCAGGAGGAGGCTGTCCGGATTCTGGAGGGCATCAAGGAGAAATACGAGGAGCACCACAAGGTGAATATCACTCCGGAGGCCGTGGAAGCCGCGGTAAGGCTTTCCAGCAGGTATATCAACGACAGGAACCTGCCCGACAAGGCCATCGACCTTATAGATGAGGCGGCGGCCAGTGTAAGGCTGGGGGCTGCAGATCTGCCGGACAAGCAGAAAGGGCTTCTGGAGCAGATCAAGAAGATGGATCTTCAGATTGAGCGCTCCATTCGTATGGAGGCTTTTGCCCAGGCGGTGGAGATTAAGCAGAGCCAGGATGAGCTGGTGAAAAAATATCAGCGCATGAAGAAGCGGGCGGAAGGCCAGGAGGATGTGAGGAAATACAGCATCGGGGAAAATGAGATCGCGGAAGTGGTGGCCATGTGGACCAAGATCCCTGTGACAAAACTGGCCCAGAAGGAAAGTGAGAGGCTGCTGAAACTGGAGAACATCCTGCACAAGAGGGTTATCGGCCAGGAGGAGGCGGTGACGGCGGTGGCCAAGGCCATGCGCCGGGGGCGTGTGGGCTTAAAAGATCCAAAGCGTCCCATTGGCTCTTTTCTCTTTCTGGGGCCCACCGGCGTGGGCAAGACAGAGCTGTCCAAGGCTCTGGCGGAAGCCATGTTCGGCTCGGAAGAAGCCATTATCAGGGTGGATATGTCGGAGTACATGGAGGGGCATTCTGTGTCCAAGATGATCGGCTCTCCGCCTGGATACGTGGGATTTGAGGAGGGAGGGCAGCTGAGCGAGAAAGTGAGGCGCAATCCCTACTCCGTGGTGCTTTTTGACGAGATTGAAAAGGCCCATCCGGATGTGTTTAATATTCTGCTGCAGATTTTGGACGACGGGCATATCACGGACTCCAAGGGCAGAAAAGTCAGCTTTAAGAATACCGTTCTGATCATGACCTCCAACGCAGGAGCCCACAGGATTGTGGATCCCAAGAATCTGGGATTTGCCGCTGTGAGCGATGAAAAAAAGGACTATGAGAAGATGAAGTCCGGGGTTATGGAGGAGGTAAAGCGGGGCTTTAAGCCGGAGTTTATCAACAGAATAGACGATATAATTGTATTCCATCAGCTGAACAAGGATGATATGAAGGCCATTGTGAGTCTGCTGGCCGCGGGTCTTTACAGGCGGTGTGAATCCCAGATGGATATTAAGCTCACCTTGTCGGCGGCTCTGAAAGAGCATCTGGTGGAGAAGTATTCGGACATGAAGATGGGAGCCAGGCCCCTGAAGCGTGCCATACAGTCCGTGGTGGAGGACGCCCTGGCGGAGGAGATCCTTTTGAAAAATGTGCAGCCGGGGGATACGGTTTCTGCAGGGTTTAAGAACGGGAAGGTTTGCTTTACTGTGAAGGGAAAGCCGGAAGAAAAGGCGGAATCCTGAAAATTTAGGTGGAAAAGAATAGGATTTTGTATTATACTGTGAGAAAGAGTTAAGTTCCTGAGGATTAAAATACCATATTATCACCGAGGAGGATACACAAATGGCAGTGGTAGAAGAGCTGCTTCGCAGCGAGACAGACGGAACAATCAGTTTTGGCAACCATAAGCTGGCCAAGAAGGCAAAAGTGGAGGATTACCAGCACGCAGGGGACCTGTTAAAGGTAAAGACCTGCGGGGAGATCACCAAGTTGGAGAAGAACGGCATGTTTCTCTATGAATCAGTGCCGGGAACCAGCGTACTCCGGTTTGCGGAGGGGGAAAAGGGCGTAGAGTTTGTCGTGGAAGGGGACAAGGACGCACAGATTACCATCGGGCTTACGGATGACAAGGCGTATGAGGTGTTTGTGGCAGGAGAGAGCATTGGCGTGATCAAGACAGGACTGGGCGGAAAACTGTCGGTAAGCGTTCCCCTGGAGGCTGACGGAGAGGTTCCGGTGAAAGTGGTACAGATTTAAGACAGATTGTTTGGCACAGGAGTGATGGGATGGCGGCAGAGCCAGCGTCACAGCCGGAGAGAGATGAGTTTACAGGTATTTGCGCGGGGAGTACAAAAAAGTATACCCCGCGCAAATTTGTTTGGGAATGGGAGGAAAAATGGCAAAAGGAAAGACAGCGACAATTTTTTTCTGCCAAAACTGCGGGTATGAGTCGTCCAAGTGGATGGGGCAGTGCCCAGGGTGCAGGGAATGGAATTCCTTTGTGGAAGAGACGGTGAGCAGGACGTCGGGGAAGGGATCAGGGGCTTGTGCAGCTCAGGGGACGGGAAGAGCGCAGCCAGCGGTGCTTTCAGAGATTACGGTTCGGGAGGAAGACCGGCTGTCCACAGGCATGGGAGAGCTGGACCGGGTTCTGGGCGGGGGCATTGTGCAGGGCTCTCTTACCCTGGTAGGCGGAGATCCCGGCATAGGAAAGTCCACCCTGCTCCTTCAGGTCTGCAGGAATATTTCGGGGGAGGGGCACAGCGTGCTCTACATATCCGGGGAGGAATCCCCTGCGCAGATCAAAATGCGGGCGGACAGGATTGGAGAGTTTGCCTCTTCCATGTTTCTGCTGTGTGAGACCAGTCTGGATGCCATATCCGATACCATCCGTTCCCGGCGCCCGGAGGTGGTGGTGATTGACTCCATACAGACTATGTTCAGCGAGAATTCTTCCTCCGCTCCGGGAAGCGTGTCCCAGGTGCGGGAGTCCACTTCGGTGCTGCTGCAGCTGGCAAAGGGGCTGGGGGTGTCCGTCCTCATTGTGGGACATGTGACAAAGGAGGGGACGGTGGCAGGCCCCAGGGTGCTGGAGCATATGGTGGACTCGGTGCTTTATTTTGAGGGGGACAGGCATGCCTCCTACAGGATTCTGCGGGGGGTGAAGAATCGTTTTGGCTCCACGGATGAGATCGGTGTGTTTGAGATGCGGGAGCGGGGTCTGATGGAAGTGCAGAACGCGTCGGAATACATGCTCAGCGGCAGGCCGGAGAATGCCAGCGGTTCCGTGGTGGCCTGCACCATGGAGGGCAGCAGGCCCCTTCTGGTGGAAATCCAGGCGCTGGTGTGCCACAGCAATTTCGGAATTCCCCGCAGGCAGACCACGGGCACGGATTTTAACAGGGTGAATCTGCTGATGGCGGTGCTGGAAAAGCGCTCGGGGGTGCAGCTGGCGGCCTGTGACGCCTATGTGAATATCACCGGGGGGATCAAGGTGGTGGAGCCCGCCATTGACCTGGGAGTGGTTATAGCGGTGCTCTCAAGCTTTAAAAACCATGTGCTGAGCCCGAAACTGGCCGCCTTCGGGGAGGTGGGACTCAGCGGCGAGGTCCGGGGCGTGAGCATGGCAAAGCAGCGGGTGGCAGAGGTGGAAAAACTGGGCTTTGACACCTGCATTCTGCCCTATGTATGCCTGGAGGAATGTTCCAGAGGCGGAAAAATCAGGACGGTGGGGGTCAAGACTGTGCAGGATGTGATTGACCTTGTATTCTAGTATAATCCACAACAATTACCACTATGTTTCGCGAAGGATAAATTTTCAGTCTGCAAGGCGGAGGAAGGAGTCGTAGCGGGCTACGATGACTGACGACAACGATGCAGATGGAAATTTAGACAAGTGAAACATGTGGTTAATCGGTGGGGGTTATACTAGGAAGCGTATCCTTATCTGGGGATAGCTCGTTCCTGTCCGGCTGCGCCGGAGCGGTCTGGCCTTCTGTCTCTGGAGCGATTTGGGCTTTTGCCCCGGGCTCTGGGACAGTCTGCGCCGCCGCTTCCGCCTCTGCGGCAATCTGTGCCGCTGCCGCCGCCTCCGCGGCAGCTTTTTGGCGCGCCCCATGAAGCTTTGCCTTCTCCACCCAGCACATATGCTCCACAGGTTCAAACAGTGACTTGATGGCGTGAAAGGTTCTTTTAAGCAGCTTTTCGTCTTTGTTGCGGAATATGTCCCTGAAGCGCTTTTTTCGTATGGCGTTTCGTTCTTTGGCATCCTGCTCAAACATGTAGGCGACAAAATCAAAAGGCGACACATAATTTTCCATGCGCATAATTTTCAGGAGCTTTATATGATATTCATCGTAAGCCTCCTCCAGAATCTGTGGATTGTAGTCAGGGCCGTCTTTGCCGTGCTTGATCAGAATGAGGCGAAATTGATGTTTTAAGTCTGCTTCGTTGTCTGCATCAAAATAAGACATAAATCCTCCTTTTAGTGGTACTCGCTGATGGTACAGGCACATCGTTATTAGGACTCAATGACGACGTCGAAAATTAGTATAGCACATTTATTTTCAGAAGTCTACATATTTTCTTCTATAGATTATAATTTATTACGGCAAATTTTTTTCTGAAAAAAATGTAAAATGTACTTGATTAATGGAATGGGCTGTGCTATAATATCTTTTGTTGGCAGTGATTGCTGTTGATGAGAGTTGCCGTCGATGACAGCGTTGATGGGACTGAAAGTAAAGGGGAATAGTACAATGGTAGTGCGGCGGTCTCCAAAACCGTTGATGGGAGTTCGATCCTCTCTTCCCCTGTTGGGAAAAATCCTCAGAATCCTTCATTTATTAGGTTTCTGAGGATTTTCTTTTTTGAAAATTCAAAAGGTAGTCAAAAATTCCAAAATAAATTTTATCAGTGAACGATGGCTGGATGAAAAGATGAAAGAATAAACACTGTATTTTCTAAGTTGGCAACAGGCACATAACTCATAGGCAGAATGAAAGGCATGTTCAGCAGAGCACATGCCTTTTTTTCGGGTAATGAAATGGAGAAGCCTGCTGCGGGCTATGAATCCAGTTTCCGGAAATCAATCCATAAATCATCATAAATATTGACTTTGATGTTATCGGCAAAAGAGTAGATAGCAGGAGCAGAATCATGTTCCATGTCGTAAACTAGAATGGTCTGCTTCATAGGATCTACAATCCAATATTCCCTCACATTAGCAGAGCGGTATAGGGATAATTTTGTATAATAATCCATACGCCTGCTGCCTGGAGAAACGATTTCTATAATCCAGTCAGGAGCGCCGATGCATCCGCGGTCATTTAGTTTATTCTTATCACAGACTACGGAGATATCCGGTTCCAGATATTTGGATTCATCTGCAAAAAGGAAAACAGCAAAAGGGGCAGGAAAGACTTCGCATGCTCCTATCTTTGATCGAATGTGATTTCCTATCTCCAGATGCAGAAAAGACAAGATTCTTTGGTGTTTGGTGCTGGGGGGTGCCATATAGTATATCTGGCCGTCAATCAGTTCAGCCCTGCTGCCATCTGGCAGGCTATAGATATCGTCGATGGTATAGGATTTCTCTTGCGCCAATTCTGGCTTCATAGTAACACTTCCTTTCTTGGTTATTGTATTCGGATGGGTGATTTGTATTCAAAACCCACTCTGATATTTGAATAGCGGTTACGATGCCATCCGTTAGGTAGATATAGCCTTGGGCGTATACCCACTGCTCCTTGGTATGCAATGCAGTTTCGGCAATTTTAGAATAACATAAAAATGACGCACACGCAATTACGAAAGGAGTGGGCAAGCCGCTGGCCAGCGCGAGGTACGTACCGGCTCCCTGGAAAAAATGAATGAGAATGAAGTCTTGAAGTATGCCATTGAAAATGGTATAATCAATATGCGGGTGGATCCTGAAAAGGGTCCGCCTGTTTGCTGTATGGCTGTTTCACATAGTTTTCGGATAAACCTCAGGATCAGAGTTTTAAACAATTTTTATTTTAGGAGAGAAGGGGGTAGAGGGTAGAAATGGGAGTGGAAGCAGAATCAGAGAAAAAAGAACAAGAGAAAAAAGAAAATCTGGAAAAGGCTTTGGGAATTCTGCATGAATATGTGCGCGGCATGGCAAAACAGGCAGGGGAGAGCGAAGCATATGGAGAGGGGCTCTGGCAGGGCATTCGGCAGTCCGGAGGGCTGCTGCAGGAACTGGCCTACTATCACGACTACGGAAGATTTCTGTGCAGGTATCAGGTGGAGGGGTATACCCTTGCGGATGTGCTTGTGTGGCAGGTGGATCACTTTAAGCTGTACATGGACCGGCCCGGGGAGATGAACCGCTACAGGCAGCAGAGACTGCTGCTGGCGGCCTTTGACACTCTGCTGGAGATGGAGAAGGAACCGGGGCCGTTTCTGGAGAAAATGCGCTGTGAGACAGGTCAGGACAGGCTGCAGGCGTGAGACTTTGCCTAAAAGGATATTTTTGTGAAAAAAGGAGACAATACCGGTCTCCTTTTTAGCAGAAGTAAGTAAAAATGACAAAGGCACCCACAACGAATTGCGGATGCCTTCATCTATTAAAGGGGAATTCATTTGTTATTATATAGCGTATTAACCAATCTGTCAAGACTATTCTCGACAATTTTCGATTTTTATTTATAATTATTTTATACATTCATTCAGAGTTCCCTTTCTCCAGGGGCCATTATGAAAAATGTGTAAAAAAGTATTAACTTTCATTCAGAGTCCCTTTTTTGAGTTTTTTTATGGTATACTGGGAAGATAAAGGAGGAAAATATAGCCATGAGTGAAACTGATGATCTGCAGATCACGGATCTGTCGGCGGGCTTTCCGGCTTCTTTCTGCCAGGTAAAAGAGATGACCATGCTTTACTCCTGCGCCATGCGGGAGATCTGTACCAAACTGGAAAACCTCAGCCAGGAATTTGAGATAAACAAATCCAGGAATCCCATACAGCATATTACGCACCGGCTTAAGAAGAGGGAGAGTATCCGCAAGAAAATGCTGCAGCGCAATCTGCCCCTGGAATACGAAATCATGCGGGATGAAATCACCGACATTGGGGGAATCCGGGTGATCTGCTCCTATATCACGGATATTTATGCAATCGCGGATATGCTGAAACAGCAGGACGATTTATTGATAGTAAGAGAAAAGGATTATATTGCCAATCCTAAGCCAAACGGATACAGAAGTTACCATTTGATTGTAGCAATTCCCATTTTTCTCTCCTCGGACAAGCATATCATTCCGGTGGAGATACAGATGCGGACCATCGCCATGGACTTCTGGGCGAGCCTGGAGCATCAGCTCCGCTATAAGGCCGCGGCGGATGTGCCCGATGCCGTAAGGCAGCGCCTGACGAATATTGCAGAAGGAATCTTTCACGCGGATCTGGAGATGCAGCAGATCTACGAGGAGATATCCGTGCTCTGACCAGGGGGCAACAGACAGAAGGTATGGAAAGTCCAGGTAAAAAGCTAAGGCAAAAAACAAGATAGAACGTACATATGGAAATTGCATATGGAAACAGAGATAAAGTCCAGGGGCCTGTTCCAAGTCCCTGGACAGAGATTCTTTTAGATATTCTGGGTAAAGCGGCACTGGGGGAAGGCGCTGCAGCCCCAGAATTCCCCATACCTGCCCTTTCTCTTCATCAGAAGGGAACCGCACTTGGGACAGGCAGGGGCATCCTGCTTTTCCCCAAGCTCCCGCAGCTTTTCATAGCATTCCTGATTCATGGCGCAGTCTTTCAGGGCCCGGTGGGCTCCTTTGGTTTCAAGGTGAAAGTAGGCTGCCACATCTGTCAGACGATGGTGGGAGAGCTGCGGCAGGCCCGCCCTGGCCAGGTAGAGGGTATCCACATAATCGTTGTCAACCTTCCTGTTCAGGGTTTTCAGAGCTCCCTGGGTGAGGAAGAGCATGTCGAAAGTATGTATGTTATGGCCCACCAGAATATCTTTCCCTGCGAAGTCCAGGAACTGTTCCAGGGCGGCGGCAGGGGAGGGCGCTGCCTGGACCATCTGATCCGTGATGCCGTTTATGGCTGTTGCGGCAGGGGGGATGGGCCGTCCCGGATTTACCAGGGTGGAAAATTCCTCCTGGATCTTGTGTCCCCGGACTCTGATGCCGGAGATTTCAATGATTTCCTCTGTATTCGGACTCAGTCCAGTGGTTTCCAGGTCGAATACGACATAATTCTCTGCAAATAGGTTCAGTCTTCTTCCGCTTTTTTCAGCCATCTGTTGTCTCCTTTTTCCTTATCCTGAAGTTTTTCCTCATTGTAGCCCTTTTTCCATGGAATGTAAAGAACCGGGCGCATATTTTACAGAGGCTTTAAGGAGGGAATTTTTTACCAAAAAATCAGATTCTGTTTATAGAAAATGAGGTTTTTTCTGATACTATATATGTTGTAGCCAGGGGGAGCCTGTGGAAAGGGAGGGACGAAATGGGAACGGTTCTTGACTATCTGAAAAAATACGGCAAGTATACATTTGAGCAGATGCCCATGACGGAGGTGGACAGTCTGGCCCTGTGCCAGCTTTCCTACCTGAAATTTGACGGGATGGTGCCGGGGCTGCAGGAGGGAGCCCCCGGGGTGACTTTGGAGAGCCTGGCAGCCCATCCGGATTGTGAAAAACTGTTTGCGGATGTGCGCTTTGAAAAGCCCAACAGGGCGCTCTTTGAGGGAATGCTGGCGGGAAGGCGTTTCGGCGGCATGAAACTGAACTATTATGTGAATCTGGTGGAGGAAGAATTTGAGACCCAGTTTTCAGCGGTGACTTTTTTGCTGGAGGGAGGAATGCCCTATGTGGCTTTCCGGGGGACGGATGAGACCATTGTGGGCTGGAAGGAGGACTTTAACATGGCCTTTTTGTCCCCTGTGCCGGGACAGGCTTTCAGCGTAAAGTATCTGGAGGAGGCGGCGGGCAGGTTTCAGGAGCCTTTCTTCCTGGGCGGGCATTCCAAGGGAGGGAACCTGGCCGTGTACAGCGCCATGAACTGCGGTGTATCGTTTCAGGACAGAATCCTGCGGGTGTACAGCATGGATGGCCCCGGGTTCCGGCCGGAGGTTCTGGAGGAGGGAGGCTATGACCGGATCGCCGGGAAGGTGGTGAAAATCCTGCCCACCTCCTCCCTGGTGGGGATGCTTTTTGAGTCCCACATGCACTTTCAGGTGGTGAAGAGCAGGGCTTTCGGGCTGCTGCAGCACGATCCCTTTACCTGGCAGGTAAAGGCAAACCATCTGGTGAAAGCAAACGATCTGTACGAACGGCGCAGGCTTATGGACAATGACCTGAACCAGTGGATCCTTTCCCTGAATGGAGAGCAGCTGCGGACTTTTGTGGACACGCTCTACCAGGTGATCACCGCATCCCAGGCCGACAACCTGATTGACTTTACCGCTCAATGGAAGAAGAGCATAAACGGGGTTATCGCGGCGCTGAAGGAGGTGGATCAGGAGACGGTGGAGATACTCAAGGAGATGGTCCGGTCGCTGCTTGAGATCTCCAGAACCAACAGAAGGAGGCAGGCGACCGCCAGGGTGAAGGCGGTCTGGGGACGGTCCGCCCCCAGGCCTCAGAGGCAGGTCAGCCCTGGGCCAGAGCGGCAAAATAAGCCAAAACCTTCCCTCCGTTAGTGCCGGAGCGTTTTTCGTCTATCCGCTCCGGGTGCCACTGAACCCCCAGAATAGGCAGGGTGCGGTGGGCCAGGGCTTCGACACAGTTGTCCAAGGGGCACCGCTGGGATATCTCCAGATCCTCCCCCAGGCGCTCCAGGGCCTGGTGGTGGGCACTGTTGACCACAGTGGTTTCTCCGTAGAGACCCCGCAGCCAGGAGCCCCGGGGAATGGCGCTGGGATGGTACCGGTCTCCTTCCTCCCAGCCGTGCAGGGCCGTCCGCTCCGGGTCCAAATCCTGAATCAGGGTGCCGCCGAACTTGACGTTGATGATCTGGAAGCCTTTGCAGATGCCCAGCACAGGCTGTCTGGCTCTGACTGCCATATCCAGGGACTGCAGCTGGAGGATATCCAGCTCCGTATCAATATTTCGTGATCCGTGATTTGTCTCCCCGAAAAATGCGGGGGTGACGTCCCCTCCCCCCGGCAGGAGCAGGGCGTCGCAGGCGGCTGCGGTCTCCGGGTTCAGCGTGACCAGGGGCATGGCTCCCACTGACTGTACATATCTGACATAATTCAAGGTGTCGGCTTCTTTTCCTACGATAGCTATCTTCATCAATTTCTCCCAAAAACTCTCTTTAACTTATATGCGGCAGATGTGGATTTTTTTCTTGCATTTACCCCTGCATGGGGTATAATAGTCTGAGTTTTGTTCCAGGCCAGTTTTTTTGGAAGAGGGATTGTACAGGAGAGAAGTGGCAGATGGGGCTTTGGGGGCGGACGGCGCTTCCGGGGGCCTTCTGCCCAGAGAGGAGGACATATGCAGGGAAAACTGAAAGAGAAATTTATCGGGGACAGAGCTTTTTACAAAATGGTTCTGACGGTGGCGGTCCCCATTATGGTTCAAAATGGGATCACCAATTTTGTGGGGCTTCTTGACAATATCATGGTGGGCCAGGTGGGCACGGAGCAGATGTCCGGAGTGGCCATTGTCAATCAGCTGCTGATGGTATACTATCTCTGCGTTTTCGGCGGGCTTGCCGGGGCGGGGATTTTTACGGCGCAGTATTATGGACAGAAGTCTGACGAGGGAATACGGCATACTTTTCGCTATAAGGTTTGGATGGCGCTGATTCTGACGGGGGCGGCGGTGGCCGTGCTGCTGTTTGCAGGGGAGGGCCTGATCCAGACTTATCTGAGCGGAAGCAGCGACGGGGGCGATCTGGAGGCGGCCCTGCGCCATGGAAAAGAGTACCTGCGGGTGATGCTTCTGGGCCTGCCTGCGTTTATGCTGCTGCAGGTCTATGTGAGCACCCTGCGGGAGTGCGGGGAGACCATTGTGCCCATGAAGGCGGGTATTGCCGCGGTGGCGGTGAACTTGTGCCTGAATTATGTGCTGATCTACGGAAAGCTGGGCCTGCCCGCCCTGGGGGTGGTGGGCGCCGCCGTGGCCACGGTGGTGTCAAGGTATGTGGAAGCCGCTGTTGTGATCTTCTGGACCCACAGGCACCGGGAGAAAAATCCTTATATAGAGGGGGTTTACCGCACCCTGAAGGTGCCCCTGCACCTGGCGGGGAAATATTTTGTGAAGGGCGCGCCCCTTCTCATCAATGAAACCATGTGGTCCGCAGGCATGGCGGTGCTGATCCAGTGCTATTCCATCCGGGGGCTCAATGTGGTGGCGGGCTTGAACATTGCCAACACCATCAACAATGTGTTCAACGTGGTGTTTGTGGCCATGGGGGATGCGGTGGCCATTATCATCGGGCAGCTTCTGGGGGCGGGAAAAATGGAGGAGGCACGGGACACGGACAACAAGATTATCGCCTTCTCCGTGGCAAGCTGTCTGGGGGTGGCGGCGCTGATGGCTGTGATTGCGCCGCTGTTTCCCCGGATTTACAATACCAGCGACGGCGTCAAGGCTCTGGCGGTTCAGTTCATTCTGGCCCAGGCGGTCTTTATGCCCCAGGCGGCCTTTATGCATGCCACTTATTTTACCCTCCGATCCGGCGGAAGAACCATTGTCACTTTTCTGTTTGACAGCGTCTTTGTGTGGTGCGTCAGCATCCCGGTGGCCTACATGGCGAGCCGCATGACCCAGATTCCCGTGGTGGCCGTCTTCGCCATGGTTCAGGCTGCTGATCTGGTGAAGTGCGCCATAGGCTTTGTGCTGGTGAAAAAGGGGGTCTGGCTGCAGAATATTGTGGTGAAGGAATCGTAAAAATTGGGGCTTTTGAGTGATTTTCTTCTTGACATTGGGCACAAAAGAACGTATCATAAGAAGTCAGTAAGAGATAAGAGAAACACCTATAAAGGCAGAGATGGCGTACAGTAGCAGTCTGTTTTCTTGCAGAGAGGGGGAGCCGCCGGCTGAAAGCTTCCTCAAGTTCAGACAGAGCTGCGAATTTCCCGCCGGAGCCGCCTGGTGGAGCACCTGGGGAGACGCGGGGATTTGATTTTTTACGGCATGGATGCCGTGGGAAGGAATTCTCAGATATGATCCGGACAGGAAGGTACACCGGGACGCGGGCGTGCGTTATGCGCAGAGGAGTGCCGGCTGCAGCCCTATGGGATTATGGCCGGAAGCAGGGTGGTACCGCGGAGAAGTTCCGCCCCTGCAGTTTTGGAGCACAAAACTGCAGGGGCGTTTTGTGTTTCAGGTATACTTTAGAACACACAGGGAGGTAGAACTATGAAAGCCAGGCTGGAACAGATCAGGGAAAAGGCGCTCTCACAGATCAAGGGCTGTGAGACGGCTGAGAAATTAAATGAAATCCGGGTGGCGGTCCTGGGCAAGAAGGGGGAGCTGACAGATCTGCTGAAGTCCATGCGGGATCTGGCCCCTGAGGAGAGGCCCAAAGTGGGCCAGATGGTCAATGACACCAGGGCCGAGATTGAGAAGGTATTGGAAGAGACGAAGGCAAAGATGGAAAAGGCCCTGCGGGAGGCCAGAATGAAAGCGGAGGTCATCGACGTGACCCTGCCCGGCAGCAGGAGCGAGCGTGGACACAGGCATCCGGACACCATTGTCCAGGAGGAGGTGGAGCGGATCTTCGTGGGCATGGGCTATGAGGTGGTGGAAGGGCCGGAGGTGGAGAAGGATTATTACAACTTTGAAGCTCTGAACATTCCGGCGGATCACCCTGCCAAGGATGAGCAGGACACCTTCTATGTGGCCTGTGCCCCTGGGGCGGGGGACCTTCTTCTGCGCACCCAGACTTCCGGTGTCCAGGTGCACGAGATGGAGAAGGGCAGGCTTCCTATCCGGATGATCGCCCCCGGGCGGGTGTACCGCTCCGATGAGGTGGACGCCACCCATTCTCCCTGCTTCCACCAGATTGAGGGTCTGGTGATTGACAGGCATATCACCTTTGCCGACCTGAAGGGGACTCTGGCAGAGTTTGCCCGGGAACTCTTCGGGGAGAAGACAGGAGTGAAGTTCCGACCCCACCATTTCCCTTTCACGGAGCCCAGCGCGGAGATGGACGTTACCTGCTTTAAATGCGGCGGACAGGGATGCCGGTTCTGCAAGGGCAGCGGCTGGATTGAGATTTTAGGATGCGGCATGATTCATCCGAAAGTATTGAAGATGAGCGGCATTGACCCTCAGGTTTATTCAGGATTTGCTTTCGGCATGGGACTGGAACGGATTGCACTGCTCAAATATGAGATAGATGATATGCGCCTTCTGTATGAGAATGATGACCGGTTTCTGGCACAGTTTTAAGAGATGAAAACAGAAGTAACATTCAGCCTGCCTGAACTGTTACAAATAGAATGCAGTATTTGGAGGAAATAAAATGAACACTTCATTAAAATGGATAAAAGACATGGTTCCCGGGCTGGACGTTTCCCCGCAGGAATATATCGATGCAATGACGCTTTTCGGCACAAAGGCAGAAGGGTACGAAGCTTTTGACAAAGACCTGGAAAACATTGTGATTGGGCAGATTGTGAACATAGAACCGCACCCGGATGCGGACAAGCTGGTTGTCTGCCAGGTGGATATCGGCAGAGAGCAGCCGGTTCAGATAGTAACGGGCGCTCCGAATGTGGCACAGGGGCAGAAGATTCCGCTCGTATTAGACGGCGGGCGCGTGGCTGGCGGGCATGACGGCTCAAAGACGGAGGGCGGCATTCCGATTAAAAAAGGAAAGCTGCGCGGCGTGGAATCCAATGGCATGATGTGCTCCATAGAGGAACTGGGTTCTTCCAGGGATATGTACCCGCAGGCACCGGAAGAAGGCATTTATGTATTTGGAGACGATGCGCCTGTCGGTGCAGATGCGGTTTCGTATCTTGGCCTGGATGATGTGTCCGTGGAATACGAAATTACATCAAACCGCGTGGACTGCTTCAGTGTTATCGGCATTGCCAGGGAAGCGGCAGCAGCCTTCCGCCTGCCGTTTGAGCCGCCTGTTATCAAACAGACAGGCAATGACGAGGATGTCAATGACTATATCCGGGTTCAGGTAGATGATGAGCAGCTGTGCCCGCGCTATACGGCCCGCGTCGTAAAAAATATCCGGATCGCACCGTCGCCGGAATGGATGCAGCGCAGGCTTGCTGCACAGGGCATCCGTCCGATTAACAATATGGTTGACATTACCAACTATGTTATGGAAGAATATGGCCAGCCGATGCACGCTTATGACCTGGACACGATTGCCGGAAAACAGATTGTGGTGCGCCGGGCCGCAAAGGACGAAAAATTTGTCACGCTCGATGGCCAGGAACGGGTGCTGGATGATACGGTGCTGATGATTTGCGATGCAGAAAAGCCGATTGGCATTGCAGGCATCATGGGCGGGGAAAATTCCATGATTACAGACAGCGTGACGACGATGCTTTTCGAAGCAGCCTGCTTTGACGGAACAAACATCCGCCGTTCGGCAAAAAAAATCGGCATGCGTACCGATGCATCCGGCAAATTTGAAAAAGGGCTGGACCCGAACAATGCAATGGAAGCGATGAACCGTGCCTGCCAGCTGGTAGAAGAACTTGGCGCAGGGGAAGTTGTCGGCGGTGCCGTGGATGTTTATCCGAAGGTAAAAGAAGGAAGAAGGATTTTATTTGAGCCGGAGAAGTACAACCGCCTTCTTGGAACACAGATTGCACCGGAAACGATGCTGAAATATTTTCAGAAAATAGAATTAGGATATGATAAAGAAACCAATGAAGTGCTGGTTCCGTCCTGGAGACAGGATTTGGAATGCGGCGCAGACCTTGCAGAAGAAGCAGCACGGTTTTACGGTTATGACAAAATCGGCACGACGCTGCCGTGCGGGGAAGCGACTACCGGAAAGCTCTCGTATAAGCTGCGTATTGAAGCAGCTGCAAGGGATGTGGCAGAATACTGCGGATTCAGCCAGGGCATGACGTATTCCTTTGAAAGCCCGAAGGTATTTGACCGGCTGCTGATTCCAGAGGATTCCAGCCTGCGCCAGGCAGTTGTCATTGCAAATCCGCTTGGCGAGGATTTCAGCATTATGCGTACCATTCCGTTAAACGGCATGCTTTCTTCTCTTTCTACGAATTTTAACCGGCGCAACAAGGATGTCCGCCTGTATGAACTTGGCAATATTTACCTGCCGGAGTCCCTGCCGCTTGCCGGGCTTCCGCAGGAACGGATGCAGTTTACGCTGGGCATGTATGGAGAAGGCGATTTTTATACGATGAAGGGCGTTATCGAAGAATTTCTGAACCAGACAGGCATGCATAAAAAGCCGGAATATGACCCGAAAGCCGGGAAACCGTTCCTGCATCCGGGCAGGCAGGCAGATGTGGTTTATGACGGCACGGTCATTGGCTATTTTGGGGAAGTGCATCCTGTGGTAAGCGCGAATTATTCGATAAAGGAACGCGTTTATATTGCTGTCATCGATATGCCGCATATTGTGGAGATGTCCAGTTTTGACCGCAAATATACGGGGATTGCAAAATTCCCGGCAGTGACCCGTGACCTGAGCATGGTATGCCCGAAGCAGATTTTAGCCGGGGACATTGAAAAGATAATTGAAAGCATGGGCGGAAATTATCTGGAAAGCTACCGGTTATTCGATATTTATGAAGGAAATCAAATCAAGCTTGGATTTAAGTCCATTGCGTATACCATTACGTTCCGCGCACCTGACCGCACGCTGGATGATGAATCCGTGAATGCGCCGTTAAACCGTATTATCAGGGCGCTGGAAGAAAAGGGCATCGAGCTGAGAAAATAAATACGATACGGAAAGCGGATGCAGAATATGAATGTAAAAGATTTTTCTTATGAACTGCCGCAAAGGCTGATTGCACAGGACCCGCTGGAAGACCGCTCCAGCTCCAGGCTTATGGTGCTGGGGAAAAAAGACGGTTCTGTCACGCACCGGGTGTTCCGGGATATTACAGAATATATCAATCCCGGGGACTGCCTGGTTATCAACAATACAAAGGTCATTCCCGCAAGGCTGTTCGGGCAGAAAGAAGATACCGGGGCTGCTGTCGAGCTGCTGCTGCTGCGCCGTCTTTGCGGCAGCCAGTGGGAAACGCTTGTAAGGCCGGGGAAAAAGGCAAAGCCTGGAACGAAGCTTATATTTGGAAACGGGATGCTGGCAGGGGAAATTATCCGCGTGGCAGAAGAAGGAAACCGGATTATCCAGTTTTCTTACGACGGCATTTTTGAAGAAATTTTAGACCAGCTTGGCGAAATGCCGCTGCCGCCTTATATTACGCACCAGCTGCAGGACCGGCAGCGTTACCAGACCGTCTATGCCAGGCATGAAGGCTCGGCTGCCGCGCCTACGGCAGGGCTGCATTTTACGCCGCAGCTTTTGGATGAAATCCGCGCAAAAGGGGCAGACATTGCAGAAATCACGCTCCATGTAGGACTTGGCACGTTCCGCCCGGTCAAAACAGAGAACGTGCTCGAGCACCATATGCATTCGGAATTTTACCGGCTGGAGCAGGAAGCGGCAGATAAAATCAACCGCGCAAAGCAGGGCGGCGGGCGTATTATTTCCGTAGGCACAACCAGCACAAGAACACTCGAATCCATAGCAGACGAGCATGGATTTGTAAAAGCCGCAAGCGGCTGGACACAGATATTTATCTATCCGGGCTATCAGTTCCGGTGCATTGATGCGCTGATAACGAACTTCCACCTGCCGGAATCCACGCTGATTATGCTTGTCAGCGCACTTGCGGGCAGGGAGCATGTGCTGGACGCGTATCGGACAGCGGTGCAGGAAGAATACCGGTTTTTCAGTTTTGGAGATGCGATGCTGATTGTATAAGATGATACAGGCTTTTTTTAACAGACTGCATGCAGTAATATTGCCGGTTCAGAATCAGGAAAGGAAATTCCGTCATGTGTACTGAAAATAAATTAAATGCTGTTTTACATCAGATGAATAACATTTATCATGCAGTATTTGGCAGCAGCGTTGTTAAAATCCTGCTTTACGGTTCTTATGCCAGAGGGGATTTTCAGAAGGATTCAGACATAGACCTTGTGGCGATTGTAAGGGGCGGCCGCAAGGAGCTGCAGGAAGGTTTAAAAGAAATATGGAATATATCCGCAGACCTTGAACTGGAATATGACGTAATTGTATCGCCGACAGTCATTCCTTTCGATGAGTTTGAAAAATACAAAAATGACCTGCCGTATTACAGGAATATTCTGGAAGAAGGTGTTGACATCTATGTCTGAACAGAAAAAAGAGCTGATGAGATACCGTCTGGATATGGCCAGGGAAAGGCTTACTGCATGCAGGAGTGATTGGCTATTTCCAGAAAGAATATATTAAAACAGGAAGGTTTGACAGGAAATTTTCAAAATATATCAGTCAGGCATTTCAGATAAGAAATAATACAGATTATGCAGATTTTTTTCTTGTTTCCAGAAAGGATGCCTGGGAGCAGTATGAGCGGGCAGTGGAATTTCTGCAGGAAGTTAAAAAATATTTAGGGATAAATACCAGCATATAAAATGGAAATACACATAACCATTCACATGGAAGCTGCTCAGGCATCACTGCCTGGCAGTTTTTTTTGTGCTGCAAAAAATTTCCTCTGTGCTATTGACAGATGGCCTGCAAGGTGTTATCCTAAATTAAGCCTACATAATGTCATCATAAAGGCAAAGACTGAAAAGGGAAGGGGGAACCGGTGATGATTCAGCAGGTTTCAGACTCCGAGCTGGAGCTTTTAAAAATTATCTGGGCAGAGGGGGGGACGGCGCTGTATGCCAGGATTATGGAAGTGCTTGCGAATATGGGAAATACATGGCAGAAAAATACGGTCATTACGCTTTTATCCAGGCTGGCGGACAAAGGGCTGATTCAGACAAAGAAAATAGGGCGGCGCAATGAGTATACAGCCATTGTATCGGAAGAAGACTACCAGACGGCACAGACACAGACGCTTTTGAACAAGCTTTACGAAGGAAGCGCAAAAGGGCTTGTTTCCACGCTGATTCAAAGAGAAATGCTCTCAGCAGGTGATTACGAGGAACTGAAAAAATTCTGGGAAAGCGGGGAAAACAAAGAATGAACGATATTCTGATGCTGTTTTTGTCCATGTCCCTGTCGGGCTCCCTGCTGATTCTGGCACTGCTGATTTTAAAGCCGCTGTATCGAAACCGGACCAGGCGCAGGTGGCAGTATTATATCTGGCTGGCGGTAATTGCGCGCCTGCTGCTGCCGTTTTCGCCGCAGCAAAGCCTTTCCGGGATGCTGGCTGAACGGGCCGGATGGATGGTTTCTGGCATATCTGATGCAAAAACAGGCATTCTGGCGGAAAAAGCAGGCAGGCAGGGGGACGGCGCTTTTGAAACAGACAGCCTGTCAGGGCAAAAGCCTGCAGATTCCTATCCGGAAACCAGTACGGCAGAAGGAAACGGCCGTTTTACAGAGCCGGATTTCGAGAATTTTTTTCAGGAGGCTATACCAGACAGCAGCACTGCTTCGCCGGAATATACCGATACAGAGCCGGAAAGCTCAGAAACAGGGAAGGAAAGTGCCGGAAAGCTTTCGCTGGAACAGGCCTTTTATGCTGCTGGAAGATTTTTGTCAGATGCCGGAATAAAACTGCTTCCGTATTTATGGATGATATGGCTGGGCGTGGCAGCACTTTTACTTGTTCGCAAAATAACCATTTACCAGAGTTTTGTCAAATATATCCGGGCCGGGCGGGAAGAAATCGCTGACGTAAAGCTGTTAGACCAGCTTGCGCAGACCGGGGAGCAGGCAGGCGTCCGGCGTCCGGTCGAGCTGTATATAAATCGCCTTGTGTCCTCGCCGCTGCTGCTTGGATTTTTCCGCCCGGGCATTGTGCTGCCGTCTGACGGGCTGCCGCCTGACGAGTTCCGGTATACGGTATGGCATGAGCTGGTTCATTATAAGCAGAGGGATATGTTTTATAAATGGCTGATGCAGATAACGGCCTGCCTGCACTGGTTT
>OFHA01001122.1_pt1 | contig 19909 bp, 17 predicted proteins | sample 1521891 | NCBI WGS metagenome assembly OFHA01 (sample SAMEA3504089, study PRJEB24116) | mouse gut metagenome | biome: mouse gut; feature: mouse-associated habitat; material: faeces | place: Denmark | collected 2011
GGCAAGGCGTGCCGAAGCAGCCCAAAAAGAAGCGCAGGAATTGTTAAAACAGGCAAAAGAAGAAGCAAACGCAAGGCTTTTAGAAGCACAGCAGCTGCTTATTCAGGCACAGAAGGAAGCCCAGGATAAGCTTGCGGCTGCGCAGCAGGCGCGCGAGGAATCGGCAAAATTGGCGCAGGATATGGCGAATCTCTTTGGGATTACGAAGTTTAAGGAGTCAAGAGTCGGTATCCGCTCATTGAAAGGCGCGAAGCAGTCGGCGACTGTGACATGGAAGAAAACAGAAGGGGCAGACGGCTATGTAATCTGCTACGCTGCAAAGTCCTGTTTTGAAAAAGCAAAAACGGTCCGGGTAAAAGGAAGCGCGAAAACGGCGAAAGCCATCCGAAAATTAAAGAGTAAACAGACCTACTATGTAAAGGTCAAAGCTTACCGGAACGTGAATGGAACGACAATTTACAGCAAATACAGCGCAAAGAAAAAAGTAAAAGTGAAATAAAACGCCAGTTGAAAGCGGGTGGAGGGCAAAACGTCCTCCGCCTGTTTTTTTGGGTAATTTTGGCAATGGGCCTGAGCCGGGCGGAAGTTGTGGGAGGAAAATAAATGGTTGCTATTTTAAATTTTATTATGTAAACTATATCTATATGTAAAAATGCTTTTATGAGCGACGCAAAAGAAATACCGAGAGGAGAGTTATATGAAAAAAGCAATCAATCAATCGTTACTGACCCTGATTTTAAACGGGATTTCCATCCTTACCCTGATTTTGATGGTGATATCCCTGATTTCCTATAGCGGGGCCAGTAAAAAGCTGGAGACGGCCAATGAAAACCGTTTTCTGCTGACTTATAACGCAAACCGTTTTATGAACGGTTCCGCTTATCTGACAAACGAGGTGCGTGCATTTGCCGCAACGGGGGACAAAGCGCACTACGACAATTACTGGAATGAAATCAATAATCTGAAAAACCGGGATTTGGGCGTAGAAGCCATGCAAAAGATCGGGATAACCGAAGACGAGCAGGGCATGATCGATGAAATGTCGGGTCTTTCCAACCAGTTGGTGCCGTTGGAAGAGGAAGCCATGGAAAACGTACAGTCCGGACGGATGCAGCAGGCTCTGGATTATGTTTATGGAAAAGAATACCAGGACGCCATTACCAAAATCAACGCGTTAAAGGAACAGTTTTTGGAAGCCCTTGATACCAGATCCCTGGCGTCCGTACAGGAATTGACCGCACTGTTAAACCGGATTAAAACATTTATGTTTGCCGCTTTGATTTTGATAGCGTTGATGCAGCTTATGAATATGATTGTTGTAAGAAGGCAGCTGCTGCGCCCGGTGCTTGCTATCCGGGATCAGATGGTAGAGATTTCAGGCGGGAATCTTTCGGCCGGGTTTGCGCTGCAGCCGGATACGTCTGAAGTCGGCATGCTGGTGCAGTCAATCCATGAAACCAAACATGAACTGAAGAAATACATAGGCGATATTGATTACAAACTGAAACAGATGGCGTCCGGAAATATGGATCTGGCAATCGAGAGCGATTACCGCGGCGAATTTCTGCCAATCCAGGAAGCGATGCGTGAAATTTTGGATGCGCTGAATGAAACGCTGCTGCAAATCAATATTACTTCCAGCCGGGTATCCAAAGAAGCCCAGAGGATGTCAAATGAAGCGCAGACGCTTTCCCAGGGGGCAATTGAGCAGGCGTCCGCCGTAGAACGCCTTTCTGAAAGTATCCATGAACTTTCCGGGCAGGTAGACAGTACCTCGGCGGACGCCGAAGAGGCAAGGGAATCTACAACAGACGCGGCCGAGCAGCTTGCGGTCTGCAATCAGAAAATGCAGGATTTAAAAGTAGCTATCGGGGATATTTCCAAAGCTTCGCAGAAAATCGGGGGCATCATAAAAACGATTGAAGATATTTCATTCCAGACGAATATCCTCGCTCTGAATGCGGCCGTAGAAGCAGCCCGCGCCGGAGAAGCAGGAAAAGGTTTCGCGATAGTCGCAGACGAAGTACAGGATCTTGCAAATAAGAGCTCCATATCTGCGCAGGATATCGCAGAACTGATTGAAAATTCCATGCAGCTGGTACGATATGGCTCTTCGCTGACCACCGATACTACGAACGCTATTTCAACCGTTGTATCCAGCGCCCAGAAATCTACCGAACTGGTAGACCGGATTGCCGAGTCTGCACAATACCAGTCCCAGTCACTCAGACAGCTGACACAGGGAATGGAACAGATTGCCGAGGTCGTTCAGACAAATGCATCTACCGCTCAGGAATCCGCGCAGTCTGCAAAAGAACTGCAGCAGCAGGCCGAAGAACTAAAAGTATCCGTACAAAGGTTCCGGCTAAAACATTAATCTATACGCTTTCAGACGCTGCACCTGCGATTATCATCCTCCAGGTGCAGCGTCTTCTATGCATTCAGAAAACGTTCGCCGTTTTTCCGCTTTCCTTACGTCTGATCCAGATACAATCCTGCCTGTACCTTCCACATCTGCGCATATTTTCCGTTTGCCGCGAGCAGCTGTTCATGCGTCCCTGCTTCTATGATCCGTCCCTGCTCCATCATATAGATACAGTCTGCATCCCGTGCCGTTGACAGCCGGTGAGAGATAAACACTACCGTTTTATCTTTTGCAATTTCATTCATTTCCTGATTCAGCTGATATTCCGCCAGCGGATCCAGCGCGCTGCCTGGTTCGTCCATAATAATCAGCTGCTGTCTGCGATACAGCGTACGCGCGATTGCTACTTTCTGCATCTCGCCGCCGGAAAGGCTGACTCCGTCTTTTTCAAACTCTGTCATAAGCGGCGTTTCAATCTGATAAACGAGCCGCTGATCCTGCAATGTAAAATGTGCTTCATACAACGCCTGTTCCACATCGTAGCTTTCTTTTTTTGTATTTTTGCCAATATCCATCAGTACATTTTCTTTCAGAGAAGCTGCATAGATCTTAAAATCCTGAAATACCGAACCGATCGAATGCCTATAGTCTGTTACCTCATAGTCTCTGATATCTGTTCCATTGCGGCAGATCATCCCGCTGTCCGGATCATACAAACGCAGCAGCAGCTTTACGAGCGTCGTCTTTCCGGAACCATTATATCCTACAAGTGCGATTTTCTGTTTTGGATGAATCTTTAAACTGATATTATTTAACACCGGCCTTCCAGACTGGTAGGAAAATGTAACGTCGCGAATATCAAATTCTACCGGGTTTTCAGTATCGACTGGCAGATTGCGCCGCGATACGACGGTTGACTGTATTTGAACAAGACTGCGTATATGATGCATATAAGCCGAATTCTCCATCACCTTTTTCCAGCCTGCTATCATACTGTTTACGCTCAAAGAAACATAATCGACCGCTTTCAGACTGCCTAACGCGCCCGCATAGGACAACGTATGCTGTACGAGCAGCTGATACAGTAACAGCGACCAGGATATTCCCTGCCATAAATAGGAACCGACCAGCGCATCCCTGATTCCGGCAAAGAAAAACAGTTTTTTCCCATATCTGCAATGAATTCCGCGAATTTTTTCCTGCGAACCGGAAAAATCCTGTCTGCATTTTTTCTGCATATCCGGATACAGGCGAAGGTCCTTTGCATATTCGGACAGATAAAACACGCGGTTTTGATATTCCCGTTTCTGCTCATACGGCACACGTTCCATACGGGACGCCACGTTCAGTCTGTTTTCCCTGTCCGCCAGCCACAATTCCACGATCAGAGCCGCCACGGACACGGCCAGTATCAACGGATTAACCATTATACAAAATCCGATCGACAGCACAAACCTCGTCGTATACGCACAATAAAGCTCCACCGTATCCAGATATCGATCGATACATGCATCTGACTCTTCCGTTGCCAGTATAAACTTCTGATAAAAATCCGTATCGTCATAACAGGCCAGATCCAGATCTTTCGTCCTTTCATAAAGATACATCCGAAATTCCCTGTGCAAAACAGGTAATAGTTTTGGCAGCATGGAATGCTTGTAATACGCAAACGTCACCGTCGAAACCGTAAGGATGGCCATAAACAGAAGCATACACCACAACACCCGGCTCCAGGCTCCTTCTCCGCCACGCTCTACAATTCCCAGCACATAATTCATAATCCAGACGCCTTCAAAAAAAATCGACACCTGCAGCTTGACGCTTTCAAATATATGCAAAATCATTCCCTTTGGCGAAGCGCGAAAACAAAGTCTGGTCAGAAACCTTTGCTCTGCCAGTATTTCTTTCATCGTCATTTTCTGCATGGCATCTGTTGTCCCCGCTTTTTTCCGCATTTTCATCTGATCCATTTGTATCCCCTCATATTCTGCAGTCATTCAGACAATCGTTCCGATGCGATTGTTTGTTTCTTCATTCGGCATCATCGGTTACACAGGCCTGATAATTTTTTGCCTGTGTACGATACAGTCTGGCATATTTTCCATTCTGCTCCATGAGCGCCCTGTGACTTCCCTGTTCCACAATCCGGCCGTTTTCCAGAAAAAACACGGTATCTGCGCCCTGCACCGAAGACAGTCTGTGTGAAATAAACAGCAGCGTCCGGTTCTCGCTATACTGCAGTATATTTTTAAACAACTGATATTCTGCAATCGGATCGAGTGCACTGCCTGGTTCGTCAAAAATCGCAACCGGACAGTCTTTTGCAAAAGCACGCGCTGCCAGCAGCTTCTGACTCTGCCCGCCCGAAAGCACGCGCCCCTCTCTGGAAAACTCTCTGGTCAGCATGGTTTGTTCCTGTTTCTCCCAGGAACGTATTTCCTGCTCCATGCCCGCCAGATCCAGTGCTTTCCATATCGTTTCCGCATCCTGCCGCAGCGTTCGATGCGCACCCATCAGAATATTTTCTGCAACCGTGTCCGCAAAAATCTTACCGTCCTGAAATGCCGCGGTAAACAGACTGCGATACGCGCGAAGGTTGTACTCCCGAATATCGGTCCCATTGACCAAAACGGCTCCCTGATCCGGATCATACAGACGCAGCAGCAGGCGGATCAGCGTACTTTTTCCCGAACCGTTAAATCCTACGATCGCGGCATGTTCACCCGCTTTTAATTCCAGGCAGACATCCTTTAATACCTGCCGATCCTTACGATAGCCAAACGATACGTGGGAAAAAGTAATTGTCTGAATCGGCAGCTGCGGGATTTTACCATCCGCATCTTCCGGTACTCCCGGCTCATAATTTAAAAATCCTTCGATCTGAGTCATATAATAGCTGTTTTTCACATTTTCCACCGCAGCTTCGGCACTGTACAAAAAATTCCACGTATTACTGCGCATAAAATTTTGAAATACCGCCATTTCCGCAAACACCATCGTACCGCTGACAAGCGTACGGTAGCCTGCATACAGCAGCGAACCGTTGATCAGCAGCGTAAATGTAAAATACTGAAAACAGAAAAAATAAAAGATATTTTTAAGCGCATACCGTTCCGCCACTTTCTGTGTGGACTGTACCGCCCCGTCGTACTTATGCCGCAGCAGAGAAAACACATTGCTCATGCGTATTTCCTTCGCATAATCCGCAAGATGTATCGTACGATTGACATAATCTGCAATCCGCACAAATACCATTGTTTCCCGTTCTCTCTGAAACACGCGCCGGCTTAGGATCCCGTTAAATACAAAATTGCCCAGAACCGGAAGCAGGATAAACAAAAGCGCAAACCGATCCTGCAGGAATATCAGATAAAATCCCACCAGCGCCATAAGAAACGATACTATCATATCACAAAATTCATGCAGCAGCCTGGGCGCCCGTGTCTTTGCCTCCCGAACAGCCATCATATACTGATTATAAAATTCACTGTTCTCATAACAGGCCAGATCTGCCTGACAGGCCTTTTGATATAACAGATCGTTCATTCCCTGATAAAACCGCTCATCCGATACCGGTCCCGCAATATATGTATAATACTGGGTATACAGATGCGTAAGCAGCAGCGGCACGATCGCTGTCCACAGTATGATCATCACATTGTAAAACTCCATCTTTTGCTCCGCCAGACCAAGGATGATCTGTACAAATAACGCTCCATAAACCAGATATTCATATAATGCGCAAAACCGTTCCGTAAATTCCAGCAAAATCCGTTTTTTATCAATCTGCCAGACAAGTTTTAACACAAACAGATGTGCATGAACAACCTGGCGAAAAGAATTGTCTGATTTCATGTTTACGATCCCTTTCCTTTTTGTACCATTCGTATACGTTCACTATTCCCCGTTTTCTTCCATATAAAACCTGTTTTAGGAAAGCATGTCTGAAAACAGCCGGTTTACAGACAAATATCTTCAGACACGCTTTGGGAAAGCGATATCATCATAACACAAAGGAAAGAAACATGGGAGTTTTGTCTGCAAATTCGGGGATTTTGTCTCTGAATTTTGTATTGCCTGCCTGATTCACAGCAAAAAAGGTGTAATGTCTGTCATTACACCTGGTTTCCTTCATAAATTTCAATCAGCTGCGTAAAATACTGATCCGCATATTCCGTATCCATGACCACATTATCATATTTTCCAATCAGAGATTTCATATTATAAAGACCGACGCCCCTGCGCTCTCCCTTGGATGTAATTCCCAGATTACCCAGTCTGCTATAATCCATCTCTTTTTTGATATAATTATTCCGGATAATTATCGTAACCCCCTGCGGCGTTTTAATCATGGCCAAATCCATACAGGGTTCCTCACATTCCTGACATGCTTCGATTGCATTATCCAGCAGTATACCGGCAATTCTTACCAGATCAAGACTATCCATATTTATTTTTTCAATGCGCTCTGTTATTTCCAGACTGACTTTGATATGCATCTCCAAAGCATAGTTTATTTTGACGGCTGTCAGTCCCTTTAGCTCAACCAGGTCCAGCCTGTTCAGCCTGCTTATCACATCTTTTTCTTTGTTTAACAAAGCGCTTACCGGAAAAATATGTTTCTCATAATATGTTTTCAGTCCTTCGATATCGTTATCCGTCAGATAGACAGCCATACTGGCCATTATATTGGCATAATCATGCCGGAATACCCGGATATTCTGATATAACTCTTCAATCTGAGACATATATTCCTGCAAATTATCATAAGAATTTTGTTTCATCGTGATTTTGGCATTTATTTCGTATTCTCTGATAATCATCGTAACCATCACAAACGTCAGCGCAAAATAAGCGACATATAAACCAATACTAACAGCCAGCAGCTGCGGCGGAGAACCCGCCTGATTGGTTATGGTTATATGAATCGCAAAAACAATCATGCACAATAACAAGTCGGTTCCTACCACTGCGGCAATCTTGGGTGACAGAAACAGAATTTGTTTCTTTTTTATTTCCCTTGCTTTTTTTGATATCCATCCGCATATGATGAAAATTATGGGAAACTCCATTATCGAATAACAAAAATAAGTTATCCAGAGGTCAGCCGGTTCAATTCCCGCCAGTTTCCAGAAAAAATGAGATACGTTATCCACAATTACAACTAACATATAAGAAAACAACAACAGGAAAATATTCCACAGTACATCTTCTTTTTTTAACCAGTAAATATAACATATCAGTGTCAGGAACATCGGTAACACGAACAAAGCGCCTGTTATCTCATCAATAACTATCATATAAAATGCCATAATTGCCGTAATAATAAGGTTATTCATAATTGTCAGTTTAAATGTCAGACACCTGTTAAAAATTAACAAATACGCAAATATACTCATACCTATAATCATTATATCCATTTTCTATACTCCTGCTTATCATATAAATATCTTATCTTTTTATTTATTCTTATTTTAACAAAAATATCATCTTCGCAACTATCTGACTACATATAAATTCCAATAGATATAAAAATCTCCGGGCACACATAGTAAATACCAAAAATACACTGGAGGGAAATATTATTGATTATTTTTACTATATACACTCGAAGATTCAGGCAGTATGATTCATTATTTATTTTTTAATATCCTAAGTTAAGAACTGCATCTGTCATATATGATTGCAGCTAACTATAATTTCCAGATTTTACCTCATTTATCCCATTTGATTTTTTCATATTTTTCAATTCATCTGGGACTTTAATATCATACATTCCCATAAAAGTCGATTTCCCAACCCCATTCTTTCCTACTTCACATAAAATATTAACGACCATTTTCTTTATCTTTTTCATCTCATCTCTCCTGTAACAATTGTTTCTGATGAAATTACTCTACCATAAAACTTTCCTACTGACACATTTTTTCCTAAAAGTTCATTTTATTTCTTAAACGTATCTATCCGTTCTTATTCGTCCGAATCTGTAAGCATATTTATAGCTATTTACGTACAAAAGAAACTCAGAGCCAGTCGTTATATTTTCTTTTTTATCTGCCCGAGCATTCGATGCGAGATCGGACAGCGTTTCTGCGTTTTCATGATAATACATTTGTCCTCATAATTCACTTCCTGTATATTCGCTTTATTTACGAGATACGCTCTGTGGCATCGTATGAATTCTTCCCCCACTTCATTTTCTATTTCCTTCATCTTTCCGAAAAACTCAATACTTTTATTTTTTGTATGTACGATAAGTTTATGTTCATTTGATGACGTCTCAAAAAAAATAATCTCCTGATATTCCAGCGTAATTCTTCGTCCGCCTCTGGTAATTGAAATCGTTTTCCCACTCCCGCGCGTAATTTTACTGTATTTTTGCATCACATGTTTCATACATTCACAGATTTGCCGCTGCATCTGCTGCGGATGATCTTTGAGTATAAAATCCAGCGCTTCTACTTTATATTGAAAAGTTAAAAATGACATTTCTGAATGAGATGTAATAAACACAATAAACCCTCTGGGATCATACTCCCGAATTCTGTCTGCAAGAACCAGGCCGTTCATATTTGTATTTAGTTCAATATCCAGAAAATAAAGTCCCATATTTTCAGAATTTCTGACTGCCTCCAAAATCTTTTCAGGATCTTCCGTCTCCATTCCAATCTTCATATCATATTCCTCAATCAGAATCGCTGATCGGATATATTGCGAAATGACCTTTCTTTGTTCCGGATGATCTTCACAAATATATACGTCTATCATTGGTATGTCCGCTCCTTACGTTTACGTACTTTTTTACTACGTTTAAGAAATTTTTCTAACTTTTCCTGATCTTGTCTTATACTAAAAATATACTTCACAGACAGGTGGATGAGCTCTATGGAATCTTATTTTAAAAAAATCGTTGAAAAACTGACCGCATTTCCTGATCCGGAAAATCCATACGGTGAACTGGAAAAACTTCAGATGCTTTATGCCCTTGAAACAATCTCTTATAATTTGCTGACCGCTTTTGTTATTTTATTCATACCTTTCCTGATTGATACTTTTCAGGAGACTTTACTTTTATTCTGCATATTTGGACTGCTTCGCATCATCGCCGGCGGTTTCCATTTTGATCATATTTTAAAATGTATTACTGCGACCTCCTTTATTATCATCACTGAAGGAAAAGCATCGCAGATCATTCAAATCAGCCTGCCGGTATGTCTGCTCCTTTGCTTAATAACTAACCTGTTATTTTTTATACATATACCAAAAGGCACGGAAAATAATCCTTATTCAGAATCTTATAGTCAGCTTCAGATAAAACGACTGAGATTTCTTTCCGTATTTCTGACATTTTTCGCTGTATGTTTTGCCCAGATAAGAACAATTGTGTTATTTGCAATGCTTACGGTCGCAATTTTTTTAGTTCCGGATCTCTATCGAAGATTTCGTTAAACATGGTTATCATATCTCTGACCGCGCTCCAAATTCTGTATATAATTACATTATTATCCTATTTTATCAGAAATACGCTTACTTTTCAATACCATACAGACTGTTTTTGTAATTGTAAAGCAAATCTTTTGTAACAGATTCTATAAAATAAAGAAAACATATTTACCCTATCATCCAATCGCTTAAACATCTATGTGATCAGATTACAGAAATAAACACAAAAACAAAATCCATTCTCTCATCTCCGGTTGACAGCCGCTGCCAGAGTGGTTAAAATACAGACAGCATATTTTGTAAAATAATTATACAATTTTCACAATAGCCTCATGCAACTTTTATCATCAGCATCCAGCGCAACAAGATCGCAAATCATAAGAAAGAACAGGAGTCCGCACATGGCAAGAACCGTAGCAATTGGAGAACAGGATTTTCGTGAAATCGTGCAAAACAATTATTTTTACACGGATAAGACCTGCTTTATAAAAGAATGGTGGGAAAACGCAGACGCGGTAACTCTGATTACCCGGCCGCGCAGATTTGGCAAAACTCTGACCATGAGCATGTTGTATTATTTCTTTTCGGTCGACCAGTCAGAAAACCGCTTTTTGTTTGAAAACCTTCACATTTGGAACGAATCCAGATACCATGATCTGCAAGGCGCCTATCCGGTTATTTTTTTAAGTTTCGCAGATGTAAAATGCAACAGCTATGAAGATACTTATTATTCTATATGCAGAATTATCGCGCGGGAATACCGTAAGCATTTCTTTAAATTGAACGCAGACTGTTTCATACCTTCTGACCGAAATCAGTTTTACCGGATTTTAAACGGTAATGCAAATGTCAGTGACATATGCTCATCGATCAATCAGCTCTGTGAATATCTGTACCAATATTATAGAAAAAAAACCATTATATTACTGGATGAATACGACACGCCTATGCAGGAAGCCTATATAAACGGCTACTGGAACGAATTAACTGCTTTTATAAAAAGACTGTTTCATTCTACTTTTAAGACAAATCCTTATTTGGAACGCGGCCTGATGACAGGCATCACCCGGGTTAGCAAAGAATCTGTTTTTTCAGATTTAAATAATCTGGAAGTGGTAACAACTACATCTGAAAAATACAGATCCTGTTTTGGTTTCACACTGGAAGAAGTCACTGAGTCGTTACACGAATTTCAACTACAGGATAAAAGTGCCGGAGTAAAACGCTGGTACGACGGTTTTCGTTTTGGCAGCTGCGATAACATCTTTAATCCGTGGTCTATCACTCAGTTCCTTGATAAAGGAAAATTTGCAGAATACTGGGCAAATACCAGTTCAAATAAATTAGTCGGAGAGCTGATACAAAAAGGCAGTCCGGATTTAAAAATCATCATGGAAGATCTTTTAAACGGACATACTTTTCATACAACCATGGATGAACAGACCATATTCGATCAGCTGGATCAAAGCGATGAAGCCGTATGGAGTTTTCTCGTTGCAGGCGGATACTTAAAAATTGTCAAATGCCAGGAAACAAGCGGCGAATTTGGACTAACCTGTCTGCAATACGAGCTGGCCGTTACAAATCTCGAAACCATGTCCGTGTTCAGAAAAATGATATACGGGTGGTTCTCGAATAAATGCTACGGTTATCATAATTTTATCAAGGCACTGCTTATAAACGATCTTGAAAATATGAACACATTTATGAACCAGCTAACAGTCGCTGTCATCAGCAACTTTGATTCCGGAAGTAAATTATCCGGAAAAACAGAACCGGAACGGTTTTATCATGGATTTGTTTTAGGAATGATGCTGGCTTTGGATCAAAGATATATCATAACTTCTAACCGGGAAAGCGGATTCGGAAGATACGACGTTTTGCTGGAACCGCTCAATCGGGAAGACGACGGTATCATTTTTGAATTTAAAGTATGCGATCCCCGAAAAGAAAAGGACCTGGCATCCACTGCCAAAACCGCTATTCGGCAAATACTGGATCAACGATACGCTGCCAAACTGGAAGCAAACGGTATTTCCAAAGACAAAATCAGAATTTACGGATTTGCATTCGCGGGAAAGAACGTACGGATCGACGGCGGTTATATGTGCAGCATCGCCCTGCCTGAAAAGGAATAGACTTTAGATCGGCTTTGTGATATATTTATTTGCAGATAATAACAGAAATGTTTTACAACAGGAAAGGAACCCAGCCATGCTGCAAATCGCTGTCTGTGATGACGAACCTGCATCACTGCAAAAAATCGAAGCAGAAACGAAACAATGCCTCAGACAACAGAACATTTTTCCTCTGCTCTCTGTGTTTACAAACGGAGAGCAGCTACTTTTTGCACTGGAAGACGGCGCCTTTTTTGATTTGCTGCTTTTAGATATCGAGATGCCGCAAATATCCGGAATGGAGCTTGCCAGACAGATTCATCAAAAACTGCCGGATGCACTGATCATTTTTGTTACCGCTCATTTTAAATATGCGGTGGACGCCTATGAACTGGACATCTTTCGTTACATTCCCAAAAATCAGCTGTCCGACCGTCTGACCCATGCCGTCACAGATGCCGCCGCTGTGCTGGAAACACAATCCGCGCAGTCTTACCTGATCAGCAGCCAGAACCGCATGGAACGAATCCCTTTAAAAAATATTCTTTATATTTCCAGAGAAGGAAAAAACGGCGTATTTCATATACGTGGACAAAACGAAACTGTTCGCCTGCGTAAACCGTTGGCAGAAATCCATGCAGACCTGCCGAAAGACGAATTTGTATTTATCGACCGTGGATATATTGTAAATCTGCGTCATATTTCCAGCATCGTACACTCAGACTGTATCCTGACCGATTCCAGCCGTCTGCCGGTTGCGCAAAGCAGACTTTCAGGGCTAAAACGCAGGCTGAATCTGTTCTGGAGTAGTAAAATCTAAGACTAACTAATTTTGCATCTTGTTTATGATACATTTTATTTACAAATAGCAGCAGAAATGTTTCGGTAACTGTTCCGAATCGTTCCATCACGGACACCCCTGCGTAAACCATACGTCCCCTTTTCATTTGGAGCTTTTGATATTATGAAACATTCATTCCTAACGAAAAATCTGCGTTCCAGGATCCGTTTTCTGGAGCTTAAAATTGCGCTTTTGGAAGAAAACCATCAGCGTATCCATCAGATTTATAAAGAAAACGCCAGGCTGTATCACGATATGAATCATCATTTCCAGATTATTTCTTACCTGGCGCAAAAAGCGGAAAATACAGAGATCGTAAATTATGTCAGTTCCATCAGCGAACCCATCCATCAGCTGCCGGACGTGATATGGAGCGGCGTCGATCTGGTAGACGCCATCTTAAATCATACGCTGACCCTGGCCCGTGCCAGAGGCATTACCATGGATATTAATGTGGAATTTCCAAACGAATGCACGATTGCCGCCGATGATATCTGCATCATTTTATTTAACCTGCTGGATAACGCTCTTGAGAATGCATCTGCAGACGCCGAAACGTCTGTGATTCTCGTATCCATTCGCAAGATCGAACAGTTTCTGATAATTAAAGTGCAAAACCCCTGCACCGAACCTCGCAAAAAACGATTCGGAAGATTTTTTTCTACCAAATCCAACCCTCTGCACCATGGCATTGGACTCGAAAATGTCCGCAAAACAGCAGATAAATACGGCGGAAACCTGGAAACAACTGTGAACGACGGAACATTTACAGCTGCTGTCCTGCTGTTTTTATAGCGGAAAGATTTATCGCTGTTACATGCGCGCCTCCATCAGACTTCCCGAAGCATACCGGCGCAGTCCGCGATAAAATACAAATACAGCCGCTGTCAGAATCCCTGCTGCATAACCTGCCACTGTCAGCAGTCCGCCCATATCAAACCGCATCATCATATGCACAGGATGATAGATCGCCATACCTGCCGGAATCACAAAATAAATCAAAAATCTGACGCCGCCGTGAAAAAGACCGTCCGGATAAGTTCCAAAACTAATCATCCCCATTGTCATATGATCTCCAAATACATTCGCACGCACAAACCAAAAGGTCAGACTTCCCATCAGTAAAGCAAACGACGTAATAATGACTGCTCCGGTAATCGTAAACAGCAAAAACAGAAACAGCCGGTCGATTCGAAAACAAACAACGCAAAAAACCACGATTCCATACAGCAGATCTCCAATTGCCGACGTATTTGTTTCCGATGTAATCACACTCAGCAGCACATTTTTCGGGATCACCAGATACGCATCCAGTTTCCCGCCGATAATCAGTTCCGGCAATGCGAACGCCCTGGCGCATACGATCTTTGATAATCCATAGCTGGAAGCTGAAAGTCCCCATAAAAGCATCACTTCCTGAAACGTATATCCTCCGATCTGTTTTTCCAAACGAAATAAAATGACCCATTGTACAATAAAGGCCGCGTTATTGATCATCATAAAAGCGATATTTGAAAGAAACGTAACTTTATTCAACATCTGACGCATCATATTGTATTTCAATGAAAGCAGACAAACACGCCATTGATTTTTAACCGCCGTTAACATACAGTTTCTTTACCCCCTTCGCATAAATAAAAAACATCGCTCCCAGTCCGACCGCCAGATATGCAGTCTGAGCCAGTAAAATTTCCACACATTTTCGAATGCTAAAATCTGTCGTCAGCTTGGCCGGCCCATAGCAAACGGTATAAATCGGCGTGAATTTAATGACCGACTGCATTCCCTCCGGAAATATTTCAATCGGAAATATCGCTCCCACTACCAGAATCGCCTTATCGTACAGCCATTGAAACGGATTGGCATCTTCGATCCAAAATGAAAACAGACTGATGCATATCTTAAAAACTCCGTGAATCATAATTCCCAGAAAAATACATGGTATGGATACAAGCAGCGCCGTCAGACGAAATTCCGCCAGACGACCGACCATCACCATACCAAGCGCCACTGCAAATCCTGCATACATCGGGAGCTTTACATTCCATTCCCCCATATACTTTGCCAGAATATACAGCGTATAATGATATGGCTTGTTCATCTGATATGCGATATTTCCTCCCCGAATATCCATGGACACCTGTCTTGTCACTGTAGCAGAACCTGCGCCAAACCAGATCATCTCGGTAATTATGACATACCAGATCATCTGCTCTTTCGAATATCCCGCAATCCGTTCACCCGGAACGGCATATATCGCGTTCCACAGCTGAATCATAACAAATATGTAAATAAAATAACTAATATATCCCGTGGCAATCTGTGCCGCATACTGCAGATTTTCCATCCATACGGACCGATAAATAACCATATATTTTTTCATGTTTCCCAGGTCACCCGCCCTTCTGATCTGTATATTTCCGTAATGATTGTTTCCAGCGACGGTTCGCCGCCCTGTCCTGTCTGACCGCTTAAATACCGGCATTTGATATGCTCCATCGAGTCGTCGAGCATAATCTGCCCCCGATTTACAATAATCATGCGTCTGCAAAGTTTCTCGATATCCAGCGTATCATGGCTGGTCAGAAAAATCGTCGTATGCAGCTCCCGGTTCATTTGCTGAATCAGTGAACGGATATTTTCTTTTACCACCGGATCCAGACCGATGGTAGGTTCATCCAGAAACAAAATCTGGGGTTTATGAATAAACGCAGCCACAATCTCACAGCGAATACGCTGCCCGAGCGAAAGGTTGCGAACCGGCGTATTCAAAAATGAACCAAGATCAAAGACTGCCGAGAGCTCACGGATACGTGATTCTGTTTCCCGATCTGACAGATCATAAATCGCGCCAAAAAACCGAAAATTATCATATGGCGTCAGATGTGTCCAAAGCTGCTCTTTCTGTCCAAATACAGTTCCGATTTCATAGGCAAGACGCTTTCTTTTTCTGGTCGGATTCATGCCGAGCACTTCCACATTACCGCTGTCCGGGTAAAGAATCCCTGTCATCATCTTGATCGTCGTACTCTTTCCTGCTCCGTTTGGTCCGATAAACGCGAGCATCTCTCCCTGTTCCACTGTAAATGAGACTCCGTCGACAGCCTTAATCTCAGTTATTTTTGGATGAAACATCGCTTTGATACTGCCTCTCATTCCCTTTTCTTTCTGTCTTACCCGAAATGTTTTGGATAAGTCTTTGACCTTTACCACTTCCATAAACTACTCCCTTCCTGAATGAACGATTCTTTCAGATACTGTCCTATCGGTTGCCGGATAAAAAAGAACCGCCTTGCTTTTGTACGTTAATACATACATGCAATGCGGTTCTTACTTCTGATCTTCCTATCATGAAATTCCGGACTGGAAAATTTTGCCAGGATTCTGATTATCGATTACCGCATAGCCAAATAAGACCTTTCATCTTACGGCCATGCAGTCTCCTGGCAAAGCGCCGGATTTATTTGCTGACCGTATGTTGAAAAATCTGCATAATAATAATAAACAGATAAATTATGAAACTTTGGAAGATATTATTTGTTTTTGTCATTTTTTCTCTCCTGTTTCTTCGTTTTTCTGTAAAAATAAAACAGTTGTCTGACTAATTTGAATTTTGAATAAAATATCACAGTACGAATGAAATGTCAAGCGTGAAATTTCCTCCCGAATGATCTGCCCGATCTTACGTGTAATACGGCGCAGCCGCAAAATAAGAAAAATATATGCCATTTGCCACATATTTCATATATCCGCCGCGCACCATCAGCGCATGGCTGTCAGTCATATCGTCCGACGGTCTCTCCCTGAAACGATCTCCTACTAATTTTTCCAGTTTCATTAAATATTCCTCCTCTTTCACATTGTTTATAAACATGTATCCTGTTTCTTCTAAAAATGATTCCTGATTATTCGGACAGGATTTTCAATCCAATAAAAAAACGCCCCAGGCAAACACTTGCTTAGGGCGAATTCATCCATCCGCGGTACCACCTAATTTCGGAATAACTTCCGCACTGTTAAGCATAGGATACTGCGCTACGCACGATCTGATGCTCTTTCTCTATAACGGGAGCATCCCGGTGACACTTACCTGATAGCCATCGTTCGGCTCACTGCTCAAAGACCGGTTCAGTACTCTTTCGTGAAAGGCTCACACCAGCCGCCTTCTCTCTGCTATGTCCGGATACCTGCTATTTCCTATCATCGCTTTTGGATATTATAATATATAAATATAATTAAGCCGATTTCCATTTCTTACGTGCAGCTCTGACGAATAAATTTTATCTTTTCATATTTGACTATACGTTTAATTTTGATGGAATAGCAGCTACTGATACTCAGAATTTTGAACCCAAAATCCCCTGTTACATTCGAAAGGTGTTTGTCATTGAATGTGTCATGTTTTGCATCCCCCCTTTCCTGTTTCCCTTCCTTATTTCCACATCCCGTTCTTCCCTATATTCTGCAATGTTTACTTTATACCTGTTATCATCAGTGTCTGTTACAAAATCATACCGGCAGGCGCCGTCACTGAGTTCCTGTTTCCGGCAGTTTTTCTCTGCCTTTTTCAGTCTGCCGTATTTATCTGCAGCCGTGTTTATGGTTTCCCAGTATTGGATCTCATCTTCTGGCGCCTGCTCCCCGCACAGTTCCCGGATATTTTGAATTACCGTTTCAGAATTAAATTTCCAGCTTGTTTTTCTCATACTGTTGATATAAAAGAAAGAATACGAGTCATAAGGAGTATGACATTTGGACAGATAATATAACTCTATAACTGGCACCTCCATCTCTTTCATCTTCTCCAGTTCCTCTTCAGTCTCTGCCCTGAACAACGAAAGCCACAGCAGTAACATATCATCCTCACCCACATCTGACGGCAATTTGGGAAGTTCAAAGAAATGGAATCCTTTTATCCGACAACAGCGTATGACGTGTGACCTCCAGCAGCTGGAAGAAAGAATGCTATTCTTCACATTCAAACAACAGAAAATCTATAATACTGATAACTATAATCATATGCCCGATCCGGAGCAGGTAATAATGGTTTTTCAACGCCTGATAATTCCTGCTGTACAGATGCTTATGGGTGTGCGAAAAAATAGTTTTGTGGTTAATTTTATTAACGCGTATTTTCCCATAAAATGGGAGGTTATTTGCAAAAAATTTTTTGAACGTCAGAGCTGTCTTACGTGCCAGATTTGTTCACATATTCTATCACTATCCTCAAACTAACCTTCTGCCAGCTTATATTCCTATCTTTCCACCTCTCCGTCTTCTGCTCAAATTTCTTTCCAGATGCCTGCCTTTAAACCGCATAGCATTGATGCCATTTCCATTTACTTCCGTAATATGAACATTTCGTTTCATGCTGCCTCCTGATTTATCCTGCCAGCATTACTCCGAAATGCCAAACGTGCATACATTTACTTAACGGCTGTTCAGGAATTACAATTGCATTTATTGTTGACAATATACTATTCTCATGATAGTATATTGTCAGACTAAATATATATTGTAAGGAAAATAAAAAATGATAGATGAATTTGATAAACAGATAAAACGCGGTATGCTGGATGTCATTATTTTAAATATGCTGATGAAAAAATCTTATTATGGATATGAATTATTGCTGGAAATCAGATCCTGCTCGACAATTTTTAAATCTTTGAAAGAAGGTACTCTTTATCCCAGACTTTACAAACTGTCTGACCGTCATTACTTAACATGCCAACGCGAATTAAGCGATGATAAATCCAGATTAAAGAAAGTATATAGTATCACCGAAGACGGAAGGAACCAGTTAGAACAATTATTAAACATTTGGGATCATTTTATAGAAGATATGACCAGAATATTAGAAAGGGGAAATTAGTAATGACCGAAAAAAATTATGTAAAAGCTATCCTTCGCAATCTCAACTGCTCTTCAAAAACACGAAAACAGTTTCATGATACTCTTATACAAATGATAACCGAAAAAAAAGAAAAAGGTATGAGTATGGCAGAAATTATAGATACCATTGGAGATCCGGAGGAGGTGAGTAATGAAATGAATGCGTATTTATCTGAAAAAAACGGCGCAATGCCTGACTTCGTGGAGCCAAACGATTTGCTGCCCAGACGCTCCTCTTCATACTGATCAAACAACACATGGTAAGACATTACAATCTGCGCTCTGTCTGAAATCAGGATCTTCGGCGCCGGAACTCCTTGTTCCGTGATAGAACGAACCTCCTGGATCAGTTTGCGTCTTTTTTCCAAACAGATTGCAGTATTAAAGTTTATTAACGATAATCAGGACGCTTCTGCTTTTATGTTTGCATCTTCGCCAATGATACCTGTACAATGGCTGGTACTTGGAATTGTATCTTTATTGATATTAATTTTAATCCTTTTGCAATATACTTTAAAAAGCAGATACATGTCCTAATCTATGAATCGCCATTTAAGGCAGTGTAAAGCTGCACATGAGAAAATCTCTTATCCAGATACTAAAAAAGGTCTGAAAACCATCGTTTTCAGACCTTTTATCTAAATAAATCTTAATTTAACAATTTCACATTACTTACATTTCCCGAAACAATTCCTTCAGCTTCGGATAAATGCTCCGAAACGTCTGGTAACGCTGTTCATATAGCGCTGCCAGTTCTGCGTCCGGTTCTATCGTATCCGTCACTTTTACAATCGCCTCTGCTGCCTGCGCTACGCTTTCATATTCTCCGTTGGCCACTGCTGCCAGCATTGCTCCGCCGAGCGCCGGTCCTTCTTCGTTCTCCAGGGTATCTACTTTCATATTTAAAATATTCGCGATCATCTTTTTCCATAAAGAGCTCTTCGCCCCGCCGCCGCAAATCTTTGTTCGCTCGATCTGAATACCGAGCAGCTTCGCGACTTCAAAAGAATCCCGCAATGCAAACGCAACGCCTTCCAGTACTGCCTGTGTCAGATCGGTGCGGGTCGTGTCCATGGTCATGCCAATAAAGGTTCCCCTTGCTTTTGGATCATTATGCGGAGAACGCTCTCCCATTAAATATGGCAGGAAATACACATGGTTCTCTCCGAGTTTTGTAATTCCTTCCTGCTGCGCAGCAAAATCTTTCGTTTCTAAAATATCTTCCATCCACCATTTATTGCAGGATGC
>OFHA01001123.1_pt1 | contig 19907 bp, 21 predicted proteins | sample 1521891 | NCBI WGS metagenome assembly OFHA01 (sample SAMEA3504089, study PRJEB24116) | mouse gut metagenome | biome: mouse gut; feature: mouse-associated habitat; material: faeces | place: Denmark | collected 2011
TTTGCTCATTACTTGCTTATCGAAAATATATGTTATAATTGTGGGTCAAGTTAAGATTTTATTATGGGGGCGAATCCGCATTTTTCTATATATTTTAGATATTTGTGAATCCGACCCCAACATGAACTATTCAGATTTCCTATTTTCCAGAATCCAATACTTTTTATCTCTGTTTGGATTCACACTACCATCATCCAATTTTCTTCTTTTATCAACTAAATCTTTTTTACCATCAATATCTTTGTTATAAAATCTGCAAAGATATAATTCTTTGTAAACATCATCCAGTGCGCCATTAAAAGTATTGATCCCTATGTATCTTAATTTAACTCCAATAGATTCAAATTCTTCCTTGACACGTTCTTTATCTTCTCTGTATAATCTTTTTCCTTCAATAGATTTCAAATATTCCATAAACATATCTATTTGCTCTACTTCAATAGAGATATATTCACTTTTAGCTGATAATTCACACCCAAGAAAATTTTTCAGTATAGGAATATATCCCAGTTCTTTCATCTGAAATAAAACATTATTATCCTGTTCATATTTTCTATATCTGCACTCGTTTATCTCTGGTTTGCTGTTTGACTTCTTTTCCGCAAAATATGAGTAAAATATACGGTTCATTTTTAACTGTCTGCGTTTTTTTCCGTTCCCATACTCCTGATAAAATTTGTTGTAATCTTTTTTATACAGTTTTACAGGTTCCAATTGTGCATTATTAATATTGATAAATCCCTGAATTGCTTTGGGCTGAAATTCCCTGATATAAAAAGTACATGTATCATTATCATTCAAACTTCGTTTTCTCCCTAATGACTGGATCATTGAATCAGCATCAAATATCTCACTGAATATATGTTTTATTTTTTCATCCTTCAAATCAACGCCATTGTCCAGAACTGTAGTTGTAAATAAAATTCGTTTTTCAAATGTAATGCGTCCGTCTGGATAGACTGAAATACAGTCTTTTACCTTTTTTGTTTTTTCATCAATACCGCACATTGCTTTTAATTTTTTATTTGAAGATGAACTTGAACAGTAATAATCTGCAGTATCTCCATATTTTCTATTCATTTCATGCATTCTTCCTGCTGAATTACAGAAAACAACAGTTTTACTATCCGATTCATTTTCAAGAATATCATCTATAATTGCAAAAATTTCTTCCTTCTGGTAAAAATATAAATTTTTGACATATGAGTAATCTTTATCTATACGAAATATATTTTTCTTTTTTACTCTATTCTTATCTACAAGCCATTTAAAAAATACTTTTGCTGTTGCACTGATCCAGATAACAACTGATTCTTTCTGATCCATAAGATAGTTATAAGAAACATCCGTATATTCATTGAATTTTGCATCTGTAGTAAAATAGTGACATTCATCAGCGATAATGTAATCATAGAATGGATATTTGTGACCTTTTTGTATGTTATTTTGTAAAAGCTGATACGAAATTACATAAATAATATTCTTCAGTCCTAATCTTTTTATGTCACCATATACCTGTTTTCGTAATTTTCTTCGATTACAAAGATAAAGTATTTTTTTGCCATGCTCCTTTGCATATTTTCCTAGTACATGAATACAAAAATAACTTTTTCCACTTCCAGTGCCACCATCAAAAACAATAAATTCTTTGTTCCATGTTTTATATTTATCCAGTATAAGATCAGATAAATATAGATGTTTTTTGTTGCATTCTGTCAAATAAGTTACACCTTCTTTCTTTTTGAAAGCCACTCAGCTACACATTTGCGCAGCATTTCAGAATCCTCAAACATAAAAACCTTATATTTAGGATTTTCATTTGAATCTTCTGCTTTCAACAATCTGTAACCCCTTTGACATAACCAGTTCACAAGATCAACTGACCTTACTACATACATTGGTATCTTTTCTTTTTTATTCTGTTTTTGTATAACTATAACCGCATTCTCCTTTCACATTCTTCATTCAGACTATTTATCCTCAAGACAGTATCCAGATCCGCCCTGTGATTGCATACAATAGCTACTTCTGCTTTTATAGCCCTGATAAACTATACAAAGCATATCTTTTACACCTTCTCCGCAAACTCTTCCACATCTTCCAATGAAAGCGTATAATCAGTAAACTGTGTTCTTTGAAACTGATCCATTGAGAATACGGTATATTTATCACCGTTAAACTTGAATATCATATTTTTATCAGCTAATTTTTCCTGTAGACGCTGTAACCGCTTGATAGTGTTTTTCTCACAATACATTTGAAACACAAGAAAATAAGTGCTTACTTTTTCTCTTTCTTCTTTTGTAAGATTTTTGTGTCTGTTTTTCATCATTCTTTCGCCGATTTTACCAGCATCATTTTCATAATCAAATTTAAACTCATTTGCCATTACTTTAGTCCTCTTCTTTCATTAATAGCATCTTCTCTATGTCTTCTGTTTTTACACCCTCATTCACACGCATATGTACAGTAATAATATTCTCCGAATCGCCATCCATTCTGCCAGTTTCAGCTATGTACTGATTAGTTTTGTAATCCTTTTGACAATGCCATCCAACACAGTCTGCAAATATGCCAGATTCACAAAGAAACTGGAAATCATCTATAAAAGATTCTGGATTTATAACATTTGTTTGGCGTGATGTCTTATGATAGCATTCTGCTTTCGTGATTATTAACAGATCGTTTGTGAGTGCTTCATTTATTTGTGCCGTTGTTGTCTTTCGTTTCATTTAAATTTATATTCCCCCTATTCGTTATCCTATTTCTCCATTGATTTATAAGAATTTTCTGATATAATCTTCTATATGGAGGTGGATGGTAATGATTTTAAAAGCAACTATCAAATGCTCTTGTGGTTGTTCTTATGAAATGGTTTCATGTAAAAACCACGAAATAGCAAAATGCCCTAACTGCTCGAAAATTTTCAGTGAATCAAATAAACTTGTTGATATTCTAAAAATCGTTAATTCAATTGACCTTACAAAAGATAAGAATGAAAATGCAGATATATTTACTTCTGTCTTTCATAGAGAATCACTATATTTACATTCTGTTGATGAGGATGATTTTAGTGTTCATTTTGAAAGTGATAATGAATAACCTTTTAGTGTCCTTATAACCTTAAATCGTACTATCTTAATAGGAGTGCAATTATCTGTATGTGCTATTATTTTTTATACTATTTTCCTGATCAGATTCCTAATTTTACAACTACAACATCTCTGTTTGTATCCCTATGGAAATATTTCCATAGGGATATGTTTATCCTTTTTTCAGCTTTTAAGCTAAATGCTTTCTAATGACCTTGCATAACTAACCCGTTAGCAGCATTGTATAAAATATACCGCCCATGAATTACTTCTGAAAATATAGTCTGAAAAATGTCTTATAAGTATTTCTCTTTTATAACTTCATTGATCACATTCACGCCACATGGACAATATTCTCTGTGAAATTTCTCATTATCTGCTAAGAACAGTGCTTCACCATTCTTCGTATAAATTCTGTATTTTACATTTCCATTTTTATCAGTCCAGAAATTTACATATGAAATATCTTCATAGTGTCTTTCTTCTGTTATTTTCTGATCATATTTCTGAATAATGGCTTTAAATGTATAATTGCTTAATTTTTGTTGCATATAACACCTTCTCCCAAACCTTAAATAGTCAGATAATTTTAATCAATGAGCTTTTCAAAAACCATTTTGATCTCCATAAACGGCTCACTATACGGCTTAATCACAATTTCTACCGTTTCATCATCGTCCTTCTGGTAAAACTGATTGCAAGCATCGTCCATTACCACTAATTTCAGAAAGTTTACATCATCCTCAATACTTAATTCCCCGTTTGTATCATCATTTTCCATGTCAATGAATGTCTGTTTCGGGTATATCATCCTCATATTAAAGCCGGATTTGTTCTTTGCTTTCACTATAGAACAAGTATATTCTGGTTTATCACCGGATGTTTTCTGCAACAGTTCATTCAGTTCATATAAACCGATCTCATAATAATTTTGGGATGCAATACACTTTAGCCCTTTGGAAGCATGGAAAATAACAAGGTTCATGTATCCGCCATCTGACAGGCAGCATTTGATATGTATCATATCTTCTGATTCTAGCCAGGTTGATTCTGTTGAAAGAATATCTGACTGGTTTATGATACATTTTGTGTCAGTATTAAGCTGTCCGAATTCATATTCACTTTTATGTGAAACAAAATGATTAACATCCATTTCTGTCATTGTTTTGTGGTTTTCGTCCTGGATGGACAGCATGGTTATGCCGTATACGTTGATCAGATCAAATAATTCCTCTGTTGTTGGATTGCTGTTGTTCTTGATTGTTTCTATTGTTTTGTTTGTCATTGTTTTATTGTTCATTGTTTTACCTCCAAAATTGCATTATCCGTTATCTATGTATCTCAAATCTATAAAAAATTGATATAATATCCATTACTTTTCCATTCGCTATCAATTCATAATCACTGTCATATCTATATCAAATCCTGTAGTGTATATGACACTATGATTGCTCTGCATTTTGTTTTTTAGACTGTTATATGAATAACAAATCTCTTGTAGACTTTTTCTTCTCAGGTTTCGCTTTTTCTACATCATTCCATCGTGGAATGTAAACTGCATTCAAATAATCAGCCAACAGTTTCACATCTGATTCTTTCAATGCATCCACTCCGTTTTTAAAGCGTGACAGTTCGCTTTCGCTGATTCCTGAATTTACAGTAACTGCTTTCAGCATCATGCCGCGATCCATGATATCAAGCAGTTTTGTTCTCACTGAATTATTCTCATATGATATGTATGTGTCATTCTTTATTTGACGAGTCGAAGCATTTGATTCTTGTTTGCCTAAAATGTCAATTCCTTTTTTAAGCACATAAAATGTATCCGCATTAACTGCCTTACACCCTTTTCCGACAAATTTTTGTTCAAACAAATTCATCATCTTACGGTAAGTTGTGGGTCTTGAATTTTTAGTGATCTTCATTATTTCCTGCAATGTTGCACTTCTAAAATGAGTTACACAGTTTCTTTTCTTCAAAAATTTTTTGTAGATATTCTCTATCATCTTGTTCCACATATATCGGCGCATAATTCGCAATTTTCATTACAGATGTCTTTAAAGAAGCTCCATTTAAAATGGCTCGCCTGACATCCCCATCCGTTAAAGCTGCCTTCAACCTTCCATTCTTTACGATAAAAAGAACTTTAACAAGAACATGGTCTAACTGCTCCAACGCTTCCTTTAATGTATATGTTTCCAAAATTATATTTTGTGATAGTTTCTTTAAAACCCCAACTTGAATATTCATTTTATTCATCCTTAATCTAAATTTTACTAATTTCATCCAAAACAACTTCCATAAAAAGTCTCTTATCGGTTTCATCAGTGACAACAAAATCACGTAAATATCGTTGATACACTAATCTATCATAAAATAAATAATCCCAAGGATTTGAATCCTGTTCTAAATCAAATGTTTTTAATCCACAGTAAGATTTAATATTGTACATATCGCTTCCCATATATTTATTCATTTTATCATATATCACTTGTAAACATGGCTTTTCAAACAAAAAAATCCAATCCATCGTTGTACTCGCATGAAATATTACGAAATTGCTATTCTTAATGAGTTCATATGTTTGAAATTGTCGTATTTCTCTATCACCATATTCTTTTCCACAATATTGGGCCTTTGGGTGTGCAGCAATAATTACTTTTTTATTATAGTATTCTTCTAACAAATCAAATAACTTTCTCATCAATTCATAATAAAACTCCACTTCATTTTCAGAAAATATCCAATTATACGATTTGTCCTCGGGATGCGTCCCCCATGACTGGTCAATAAATAGAATATACCCCTCATCCTTTGGATCCTTATTTTCATCCAAGATATATTTATCATAATCAATTGCATGAATAAATCTCATCTTACTTTTAGGAGTAAATCTGTAAATAGGCATATATTCAGCAGGTGTTGCCGCAAAATTATATATCGGCGGCCATTTTTTTATCAAAAGCTGATTATTGTTTTGTTTAATAAACTGTATCTTTTTATATAGCCGTCTGATAATATTAATTGGCGTAATTTTCTCATAATAGGCCGCCAGATTATTTAACCATACCTCCCCAAGTACGGGTGCCCCCGTCATATTGCAATATCTAACCCTTTCCGTGCAAATTTCCGGCGTAGCAGACCAATCAGCATACCAATTCAAAATTAACGAATCATATCTGCACTTCCTTAATTCTTCTCTTAATTCTTCCCTGCTTTTAAAATTTTTTACAGTTACTTCCCCTCGGTATAAATCATTTGGTATATCTGGTATGGCTTCAACACTGAACACTACTTTATTTACATTCCAAATCTCAGTTTCATATCCGGCATCACGTATCATATCAATGCAATTTCGCTTATATCGTTCTTTAGTAAACCACTCATTTGTCATTGTAATAATACGTTTAATCGGACCTAATTTTTGCATTTTCAACCTTTCATCCTTTAATAAGACTTTTTATACCCTTCCAATGTTTTAAAAGCCATACTTTAGACTTTCTTCCTGCTGTTTGGTAGTTCACCCACTTCATTACCCATTCAACACTTTTTCCAATATTCAGCCAAACAAAAAACCATCTTCTGTCTTTTCGATATCTTACACTGGAAATTGCAGATGGATTTCCTTTTATCGCTTCAGTATACAGTTCTTCTTTGTACTTGAATTCATCTTTTATTTTATCAAACACTTCTCTTCCCTTATCAGTATTAATTATAACAAGAGAAGTTCCTTTATCATCAAACATTTCCATCGAAACGTCTTCAATTCCCCAGAAATCAGCAATGACTATATCACTATGATTTACGGAAGGCTTAAAATGGCATTGATAGCATGCCGGCCTTAAAAATACATCCTGTAGATACGTCTTCAGATATAAATCTTCATTTGCTTTTTTACAATATTTTCGACCATCTGCGACCGAAATAACCAACGAATAATTATTCCACCCCTCTACCTTGGAGCGAAACACCGGCGCCAAATTTCTGTCCGTTGTTTTTCCATATCTTTTCTCTATCACTCTCAAATAATGGCGCCACACTTTAGGAGACGGAACCCCATGACATATAATATCAATGCAAAACAAATTATTATAATCCTTTCTTAGAAAAGACCTTAATCCTGCATTTTGGCATGGTGTCCCACTAAATAAAACCAACCTTCCTGCCTGCAAATTACATTCTACTTCACGACAGCAGTTTTCCATTCTGCTCTGTACATATTTAGCCCCTTGCATCAAGCTAATGTCTTCTATTACTTCAATTCCTATATGATGCACTTCCCAATTTTCATCAAATACAGCGCCATATACTATTCCATTATGCTTAATAATATATTCTGCCAGTGAATAAAAAACACCACCCGAAGAACTTCTTTCCCGTATTGTGTCCGAATTATTGATTGCAGCATATACATATAATGGTTCTTTACGCGACGGATAAAATTTTTTTGTAGGGCATACTTTCTCACACAATCCGCAATGAATGCACTGGCTTTTTCGAACCTTGGGATATAAAAAGCCCTCTCTGTCCTCTTTCATTTCTATACAATTCCTAGGGCAAACTGCAACGCAGGCCGAACACCCCACACACTCTGCTTTGTCATTTATTTGAATCACATGTAACACCTCTTTTTTCTAATTATTAATAGCATTAACTAAAAAATCAAGGCTGTTATGCCGCGCCATTTCCAACATCCCATTTACCTGACTATAATCTATTTTTTTTATACTTTCAATACAATTTATAGATACATCATTTAAAATCCTCTCCTCCAGGCCAACTGTTGCAAGTAATGTTATCATTCTATCGATATTATAATATTTATCACTGTCATCATCTACGCCATTGTCTATTACATAGAACTCCTGTTGAAATAATATTGAAAAAGCCGTTCCATGAAAAGAATCTGTTACAACAGCATCTGCATTTTTTATAAGTGTTAAAAATCCTTCAGGTGACAAATCCTTTACGGTTTCTACATAATTATTATTTTCCATCAAAATATCAGCAAAAATAATTTTGGGCACACCTATCTTTTGAGATAACTGTAGGACAAACTTCTTCTGGCTTTCTGTAATGTCAAATAAATAACAGAAAATGTAACCCCTTGGCTTCTCTCCCCTCTCCAATAACTTTTCCCATTCAAAGCCGCATAGTAACAGTGTCGGGTCCAAAACTATTTCTGGCGTAACACCACTAAGCTTATAAATTATTCCAGCTCCTGTTTTTTCACGTACAGATAAACAATCAATTTTTTGAACCCATTCTCCAACCTCTGGATATTCATCGAATTTATCTGAAAAGTGTTCTGAAATGATGCTAGGCGCATATGCTATTTTTTTTAAATTTATATCTAAATTTAGATAATAAACCGAATCAATATTATACGGGTTCCATATTTGGTCACTCCCACAGATGACTGCATCAAATCGTTTTTTCTTAAGATATAGCTCTACGTCCTGCTTTCCACATAATGGTTTTGATACAAACATATTTTTTCGGATAAATCTATCAAATTTCTTCTGACAGGCCGCTTTTTGTTTGCCTATTCTTTTCTTTCTTTTTTGATTATTTAAAAATGTTATTTTACTGTAAATACCAAACCCATATGTCAATGTCTCCGCATAATATCCTTGTAAGCTTAATACCTTTTGTAAAGCATACGCCTGTAAAGTTTGTCCATAATTCATACCAAAATTATACCAGGTTATTATTGCAATCTTTTTTTCACCTGCTTTCACATTAGCTCCCCCAATTAATAATAGTCATAATAATATATATATATAATACCTTACATTTTTTCCAAAACTTCATAGACCCATACTCCAAAAATAACAGTACTTCTTTAAGTTGTTGGTCTTTTGCCTGAATAATATATTGCTTATATTTTTCATCCATTAAATTTCTTCTGTTAAGAAACATTTTTTTAAAGTCAGAATAATGGCGTTTTATCGACGCGATTGCCATCTCAGGATTATATTGTCGCTCTATGCTTAAATCCATTGCATTAAGAATATGTTGTTCCAAGATGCTTTTTTCTTTCCACTCAGTTATATTCTGCCTGTAATTAACCATTCTATCTGGAATATAATATATCTTCCCATATTTCAAAAAAAAGAAAACAATCAAGTTATCATCAAAATAATTCAAATTAAAGTTTTCAAGATTTTTTTTTGTTAGATAAACTCTTCTAAAAACAAACGCTTCCGCATGAATCCACAATTTATCTTCTCCCCAATAACGTTTTGGACAAATCTTCTGTTCTCCCATCTCCTCAGTTATAACAGGCTTTTCGGATGAGTCTTTTTCAAAGTACAAATTAATATTATGTGCGCACATTGCACAGTCACTGTTTTGAGGATTTTCAAGAATTTCCACTTGTTTCTTTAGTTTTTGGGTATCAATATAAAAGTCATCGCCATCTAAGAAAGTGATATACTTTCCTCTTGCTTTTTGCGCTAAAAATATACGATTTTGAGCCGCACGAAAAACGGGATTGTATTTTTTATTTTTATCTCTCGACATTATGAATAACTTAATTTTCTCGGGATAACGTATCATCCAAGCATTTATTCTGCCAACTGTTTTATCGTCAGAACCATCATCCCCAACTAATATTTCATAATCCATTTCAAGCTCCTGCGATATGATGCTTTCTAATGCCTTATCTATATATTTTTCCAAATTATATGTTGTAACACAAACACTTAAGATCATACCATTCCCTATTCGCAACCTAATACTCTATTTTCAAGACTTGAAACACATCCTGACATTCAGGCAATTTTACAGTTATTTCAAATATTCCATGGTCATTTGATTCCATCTCGAACACTTTTTCTTTACTGTAGTCCTTAATTATAATAGCCGGAATATTCGATTCAGGTGAAAATTTAACCTGATATTCCATCTCACTTTCTCTATTAGTTGCTATTTCATACTTCCTCTTTTTTCCATCATCTAAATAAATGAGCCCATATACTTTTCTTTTTGAAGAATTCAATTTTTCTTTATATGATTTACAGAAACTGCTTTTATCTTTTTTATCTATTGTTTTCCAAAAATACTTGGTAAACATCTGTGCACCCTGATGATTAAGGTGTCCAATGTCTCTAAAATTATCAGTATTTTGTATTGGAAAATCTTCTTCTTTACATAAATTAAAGTCCAAGTAAGGTACGTCATACTTATCAGCTATTTCGTTTATCTCTGTGACATAATCATCATAATTATCTACAGAAATTAGTTGCAATTCATAAATCGGAGATGAAAATAATATAATTTCAATTTTATTCTCTAAGCAGAACTCAATTATTTTCTCAAGGTATAATTTAGCATCCTCCGTCAAAGGACTTCTATTTAAAACCTTATTCTTAGCCCAGCATAGGTCTTGTGTTTCAATATTTTCGGTAGAATAAGAATAGCCTTTATCTCTATATTCTGTTATTTCGTTATTTTCACCAGTTCTTAAACAGGTAAATTCTAAATAATTCTGCTCCTTCTTATGCCTAAGCCGGGCATCAATATATCCAATATCAAAAAGTTTCTCCCTGCACCTTATAAATGGCAGAAAAGTTTCTAAATAGTTTTCTTTTTCAAATGCTGTAAGCATATAATCTAATTTATTCAATGAAGGTTCCATATTATCGGTATTGTACCAACTTCTATACAAATTAGCTGGGTCTTTAAATACTCCTTCTTTCCCTGTTGAAACATCATAGTACATTTCTAAATATACATATGATATATTATGACGTTTAACCGCTTCTTTCAACGCATAATAAGACCCCATAAAATTTTGTGAGCCAGTTGATAAATTAAAATTGTTTTGTCCATTTAACTCATCCAATAATGATGGGTCAATATTACAATATACATGTGATGACCCCAGAAACAAATTATCTATGTTATCCGTTTCCTCATAAAAGTCATGCCATACAATTCTTTCAAAAAAATTTGCATCATCACCAACAAACATATAATTCAACAATTGGACAATCCCACATATTATACTGATGGTCAATGAAATTTTTATTAATCTTTTTATGAAAATATCAAAATTGAAAATAAATGAACTGATTTGTATCATATTCTACACCATAACAACCAAATAAAAGAATTGAAAATAGTAAAGTAACACCTAAAAATAACTGGAACCACCATTCCTGCCTCATTATAATCTGTAATATGTCATAGCCCTTATATTTTTTATAATCTACATACATCAAAACTCCAACTGCAACCATTAAAACCCTAAAATACTCTTGAGATATTCCCAAATTAAATATTGCACCATTTATCAGTATCTCCCAGTTGAAATCCCATAAGTATTTCAATATATTTATTGCATCGGATGCGCCATCCGCTCTAAAAAATATCCAGGTAGAGCAGATAAGCGTAAAGGTAATTATACGTTTTAATAATCCTATACTAAAATTATTTTGCTTTTTTCTTTTTATCATTACCTTTTCTTTTATATCCGCTATTATCTGATATATACCATTTAAAAGCCCCCATATTAAAAAAGAAAGCGATGAGCCATGCCACAGACCGCTGACCGAAAAAACCATTAATCTATTAAGCTGTTTTCTTATTATACCCTTTTTGTTTCCTCCAAGAGGAATATATAAATAATCTCTAAACCAATATGAAAGCGAAATATGCCATCTACTCCAAAATTCCTTTACACTTTTTGAATAATACGGTGCCTTAAAATTATCCATCAGCTTTATCCCAAAGAACAATGCTGTTCCTCTTGCAATTGTTGAATATCCGTAAAAATCACAATATATTTGAATTGCAAAAAATACTGTAGCTACTATAATATAAAATCCCGTATAATCTGATACTTGTCCATATACTGTATCGACCAAAATTGCTACTCTATCTGCAATAACTAATTTTATAAACATCCCCCACATTATTAAAAAAAGACCCTGTTTAGATTTATCCCATGATAATTTTAAAGGTCTTGTCAATTGAGTTAAAAGATTTTTGGAGCGTTCAATAGGTCCGGCTACAAGCTGTGGAAAAAATGAAATAAAAAGACCATAGCGTAATAAGTTTTTTTCCGCCTTTATCTCCTTTCTGTAAACATCTATAACATATCCTAAAGACTGCAATACATAAAATGATATTCCAACAGGCAACTCTATTGATATATCCAAGTTGATATACCCCCCCCCATTTTCCCAATATCCTGTTCCAAATATTGATTCCAAAATCCAGATATTTAAAAATTGCAAGCATGCCTAATTCAATTACACAACATATTACCAAACATATTCTTCTATATTTGATGTTTTCGGCATAATATTCCAACAATTGCCCGCATACATATGTAACCGATGTACAAGAAAACAATAATATACCATAGACTGCATTCCAATGCATGTAAAAATAGTAACTAATCAGCAATAGCCAAATTACTTTTAATTTATTTGGAATAAAATAATATATTATAAGTGCAATAGGTAAAAATAATATATAATCTATTGAATTAAATAACATTATTTATCCCTCTTTTTCCATTCCACTTACTTTAAACAGCTTTACAATTAACATATATTTCGCTTCCCAAACCGGGCATATACCTCTCAATATTATAAAACCCATCCAATATCTTCTCATCTACTACCCCTGATTTCAACATACTATACATTTGTTCATGGGTAAAAGGTTTTACAAAATATGAACCCTGATTTACAATATTAAATCCTATTTTTTTTACTAATTTCGTCAATCTATCTAAATCAAAGATGTTATGTTGCTGCAACAATTTATTACGATTTGACATATTATGCGTATCATCAATCATCCCGCTTTCATAGGCCAGCAACCGGTGCATGGAATTAGCATTCGGGACATTAATATGCACAATTGTATTTCTATTACACACCTTCTTAATTGAACTTAAAAGCTTATCCGGATTCTCCACCTCATGAAGTAGCGAGGAACATATAATCATATCATATTCCTTTTCCAGCTCCCCTTCAATATCTTCAAAGAAACCATGGAAACACCGAATTCTACCGTCACATATCTTTCTGGCATTTTCATAAAACTCATCTGACGGTTCAACTATTGTAAACAGAGCGTCTTCAACGTACTTAAATATCGGGTCAATTCCCACCCCGATTTCCAAAATATTCTGAGGTTTAAAACGCTGTATCTGTTCCAATACCTTTCTTCTTCTGTATGCTACCTGATAATCCTCAAACCCCTGAACAGAATATATCTTTGAATAATCATCAATATTTCTCAAAACACCGCGCTCCTTAATTAAAATCCTTTATAAAGGTTTGATTCACACCATATTTACTGCCATAATACTCCTTACTTTTCACCAAGCCCTCATTTAAATACTGTCCAAAATCTTCCGTCGCAACTCCCCATGACACCTTCTTATAGCCACGTTTTCTCATTTCAACCAACATCACATAATACATAAAAGTCATCGGGCTGAGCTGCTTGTAATCTGGCTCCGCACACAAATATTGTGCATGTGCAATCTCAACATTATTAAAATAAAACATCATAGATGCCGCAAGCATTTTATCATCTCCAAATACACCAAAACATTCACATTCCTCATGCAATCTTTTCGTCTGAAATTCATAGAGTTCCTCCGGTGTATGAACAGGTTTCTTTCTATATTTTGCCAGAGTAATTTCAAGCAAACGATGTAATTCGGTTATTTCTTCATAAGTAGTAAGTTTCCTGTAATATAACCCTCTTTTTTGACAATTATGGACATCAGTTCTTTTTCCCTGTGAAAACTCTGCCATAATATCTTCCTTATAGGATTCAAAATCCACATACAAATTTAATTCATTACAACACTGAAACTCCAGATAATAAAAACAATACTGAATTAAATCCGCACTTTCTGCTGCTAAAAGACTTGGGGTCTGCTTAATAAGCATCCTGGAAAATCCATCTGCCCTGCATTGTTCTTCTATGGAACGAATAATTTCTATCACCTTAACTGTCTTATATAATTTCCGGTCAATAAGAATACCACCATATGTGCTTCCGCTATGAGAATAAAATATCTTTTTACCGTCTTCAATTATTTCACAGGCCGGACACACCGCAACAAGATGCTGTTTATCATTAAATACTAAATATGAAGTGTCTGCAAAACGCCCTTCGGGGTGATAATTTAGAAACCGCCTTGATTGTAGAAAAGTTCCATTGCAGGATTTTTCTGTGATAAACGAGTCCCAAATATCTTCATAAGTACTTTCATATTTAACTATTTTCATTTATCGATTCCTTCTTACCTATTCCGACCAATAGTTTCTTAATATATACAAGTATTCCATATCTCCTGCTTGTGTCAATCTCTTACTACTTCTCCTTTTATTATAAAAGACAACATCTAGCACCGCCAGCCCATAATATATTTTACTCATAATCGTTCCTGCGGTTTTACCTGATAAATAATAGTTTTTTATTTTTTTTTCCAGATAATTATTCCGGCAATGCTCACATATATATTCAGTAGTTTCATCCCAGTCCCGCTTAATAGCTTTTTGAAACTCAGAGCCTTCTTTTGTTGAAACTCCGCATCCCCATTCGTAATACACCGCATTACATGCAAAATAGGTACATTCTACATTGTCAAGTATCATCAATCGGAACATATTGTCTTCTGCATATTTAACCTTATTACAAATGTTTTGTAAATATCTGTACATTAAACCTCTTTCGCATATAACAGCGGCAGCTAAAAAAATATCATTGAAAAGTAAATAATATTTCTTTTGCAGCTTCTTTTTTCTATTGTAAATCCGAAGATTTTGAGGATGCGCCACTTCAATCACACTTTCAAACTTCTCCTGATTTTCTCTGTAATAAATGGTATCACAAAAACTAATTCTACTTTTCTTTCTTTTAACATCGCCAAGCCACATATGAGCCGCCTGACTTGTACTAAAACAATCTCCCGGACCAAACGATTTTATATATTCTCCATCCGCTACGTCCAAAGCATCCTTAAAGTTCATGACAGTTCCTATATTTTGTTTGTGGTATATTGCTTTATATTCTTTAAATCCGACCTTTTCCATTAAGTCAATGCATTCCTGCAAGCAAGGATTAGAGGAACCATCATCAGAAAGAATAATCTGTATATCTACTTTTTCCTGTCCGATAGCAGATGCCAGCGTTAACAGCACCTTATATACTGGCTGCTCATACGTTAACACGATAATCGATATGTCATAATGTACTTTTTGCCTGTCGCCTAACTTAATTTCCGAAATCATTAATTTTTAACCAACCCCTCCAGAAAGTTTACAAACTCTACAGCATTCTTATCTATATTAAAATTATTTCTCCATAATAAATAAGACTTTTCTCTTGCCGCTTCTATTGATGTTACATTCCTATTGTATATATCCCGTATAGCTTCTGAAACTTCATCTATTGCAGGGTTTTCACTTAATAATATCCCATTACCATCTATCATATATGATATCTCTGCCACATTTGTACCTATAATTGGTATACCATACGCCATAGCTTCCTGAACTGATACTGGGCAGCCTTCAGATTCCGTTGTTGTGATAAACGCATCCACATAATTTTCTGAATAAAACCGCATAACCTCTTCCGACGCTACATAACCCTTGAATTCATAATTTATATTTTCCATGCTGTCCAGTTTTTTATATGCGTACTCATACAGCTTTTCATAATCACTTCCATCGCCAAAATGAACCCATTTAATTGGTAAATCTGTGATTTCAGCAAGGGCATCAACTATCATGTCAACTCTCTTTCTTGGAAGCACCATTGCACAGCTTACCAACAGGAATACATCATTTTCTTCTTTAACCATAGGTCTGTTCCCTGTAGGCTTCACTCCCAAACGAAATAATTGATACTGCCCTCTTTTATCTGGTTCACCATATTTACTAATATAATATTCCTTTCCATGCTCTGCAATAAAAATTATATTATCAAGCAACTTATTCATCTGTTTTTTAAACGGCTGTCTTCCGAATTGGCTGCCTTCATCATATAAATCGTATCTATGAGCCCTTGTTATTACCTTTAGATTAGAGCACTTTCTTCCATACTCTGCCACAGTCAGGCTATAATAGATAAACCAATAGCAATATATAATCGCCTCTCGTGTTTCATCTATAATATGATTTCTTAAGAGGAATCTGCGAAACCTCCTTGCCTCTTCAAAAAACAAAACACTTTCCAATAACCTTCCAGCTATTTTCTCCCCTGACTTTAAAATATCAAATATTTCCTTATAAGCGGCAATATTTCCAAAATAGCAAATACTATCGCATATTTTTTGCATCAGACAAGCTTTCCTGTCATAATGTATTACTTTCACATTTTCATCCAGAATTGTAGTTTGTTCTTTACTCAGGGAATTAGAAATAACGGTAACATCAAATTTCTCTGTTAAAAAGGGTAATTCCGGAAGTATAAAAGAATCCTCACCTTTCCCAAAAGGAAAGTCAGTTGTAACTAAATATAAAATTGGTTTCATTTATTCTAATTTTCCTTTTCAAATACCGCCCTTAACGAAATTCCATCTTCATTGACATCGATATTTATCCCCTCTTGATTTGAAATAACATCATTTTCCCATCCTTTAAAACAATATCCTTCATTTGCAACAGCCATCAAAGAAATAGGATAGTCAGTGTAATATTCTCCAAACCATTCTGTTTTATCGTCAAATCTTATTTCTGTTGTGTTCACCTCTATATACCCGGCCCCCATATCACTTACTTCAATTTTAACTGGTGCCGCCACACCCTTTAATTTAAAATTAGCTTTTAAAAATTGAACTGCATATGGTCTGCGTGCATCTAAAAATTCCTGCACGTCTGCTACTGCCCTTAAAAACTTCCCATTATCTTCTACTCCCAAAAACCTCCTGCAATGAGTTGTCATAGGCTCCTCCATCAAAGATAGGAATTCACCAATAGCCTCATCCACATTTTCTTTACTAAATGAATCATTCATTATATCCATAAATGTAATAACAAATTGTTTTTTAAAATTTTCATTTTGGCATAACTTATAAAACATAATACTCTTATCCATAGAATACGCCAAAGTGTCCATCTCCATAATATCGCTAGATAGTCCCCCCCCATTTACGTCAAACAATATCCATCTCCATTTACCATCCTTGAATTCCCCATCTCCAATTTCTCTTGTTCTCCACAATGCATAATTACTGCTCGGCCAATCACCATACCTTCCAATATAAATTTCCGTTGCAAAATAGTCAATAAAGCTCTGCATATCAATAAGTTCACATGCTCGCTCATAATGTTCCGAGTCAGAAAAATCTGTATTAATCATATATTCCATTAATTCAGTATACAGCCTATAATCTATTGCTTCTCCCTCAGCCAACTCGCCATTTTTAATCATAATAATATTATTTTTCTCTATATTATAATAATAACCTAGGAAAATATCATCATATTTCTCTGTAAGCCAGTAAACCCCCCAGTATTCACCATCCAAAAACATGATATATGGTTCAAAATGCATTGTAACTATATTTCTTTTCCGTACCAATTCGGCTACCAGCTTATCTTGAAGCTTTCCTTTAAAATCATTTCCCCCAGCGAACAAAGTTACCGCATCAGCCATATATCCTGTTTTAAACAAATCTATATAAAATCTATTTTCGCCATCATACTGCTCTCTTGCATATATATTAATACTTTTTGGTACAAATGCACGAGTAGCTCCTCCCTGAATACGTATTCCACATTCGCGATTAAGTACTACTTCTTTATGAGAGTTAAATATTTGAATACTTGCTTCCCGCTCCCATGCCGCCCCGCGCTGATGATAATTCGCATTCGCCTTATACCAAGGTAACTGCTCTTTGCTCGCACATTCGTCATAAATGTGCCCTGTTACATATATTCCAGTGTCATAGTCAAATAAGTTATCTGGCGCTGTTACGATTGAAATAACATTCATTCCTGTATAACCTTGCTTACATGCATACCCCAAAAAATAACTTTCCGTTTTTACTCTACTCCATCTCCCATTCGCGTCAACGCATTTGGCCCTGACCACTACGCATTTATCAATATTGTAAGATGGTATTGCTATATCGCCTGCCGTCAGCTCGGCTTGTGTGCAATGTATATTCTCATTCTCTGTAGCATCACTTATCACAATTGGTTTCGTGTATTTAATTGCATTTTCATTTGGTATCGACCCGTCTAATGTATAATATATCTCTGCTCCCTTTGGTGCATATAACTCTAAGTCAAATGTATCCTCATAAAATCCAGATTCTTTTGAAAATGTTAATTCACTATAGGTATCTTCTCTTATAATAAGTATGCTTAGCACAACAAATATTCCTGCTAAATATATTAAAGCTGCTCTTCTGCTCATCATCCTACTATTTCTCCAGATTCCACGACCCAATTTACAGATTCTACCCCGGGAACCGACATGAGCTCTTCCACAACCTTAAGATTTAATTCTCCTTTCGTTTTAATCTCCAAAATTAGTTCTTCGTGACCGCCCTCTCTATTTGCCGTTCTTATTTTCTGATTTACTATATATGGCTTTAACCGTGTCTGGAATATATCCATGTCAATCGGCTGCTGCCCCCCCCCAGAAACTACCAAAAGATATCTATTCCAAATACCTGGTATTTTACTAGAAATAATAAGAACCACAGCAATAAAAAGTGCTGATGTAAATGTCAGACGATAGTTCTGTGAACTTGTACACAGTCCCTCCGCAATTGCCCAGAATATAAAAATTATATCACGGCTGTCCTTAATGGCTGTTCGAAAGCGAACAATTGACAAAGCCCCTACCATACCAAGAGAAATTGCTATATTACTACTGACCATCAACATAACAATAGTTGTTATTAAAAGAACTGCCACTAATGACCAGTTGAATTTCCTGTTATATACAATTTTTTCAGAAGTAATATAGTATGTCAGATAAATGAGCATTCCTGCCAATAATCCACATAATAAAATAACAAAAGTCCTTTTAACCCCATAGTTCGTACTATTTGTGTAAAAATAACTGATTATTTCGTCTTTTGACATAATTAATTCTCCCTCTAATAGTTAAAATCGTAATAATTTCTGCGTGCAGAGCAATACTTACTATAAGCACCTTGCGTCAAGCCAAATTGACCTAATACACTGGATATAAATCCCATAAGTTTTCCACTGTATTTAATTTCAAGTATTGCTTTCTCATGCATAACAGGTGTACTGTTACACCACTTTGAAAACAAATTCAGATTTGATTCTGATGCCCCTATATTCATATCCAACGTAATACGCGTATCATACATAGGATATTGATAGGCAATCCTGTCGTACCTTATTAAAACAACTGGTCTATATCGTCCTAGCATTACTATACTGTATATCTTTATGCTTGTTTCATTATGACCAAAATAATTTTTTAAAACACTAAAATTCCCATATAAAAGTCCTTCAGCATCAGGCTTTGATATCAAAAATCCCTGCTTTTGCTGCCAATCACCTGTTTTTTCTTTTAATTCCATTTTACACAAAGAGTCATTTTCATTATAGGTTCTCAGCCTTACCTTCTTTCTGCTTTCAGTCCCCATAATCTTTTCTGAAAAGTCAGTATTGTTAACTGAGTCAAAATAAAGGCTTTTCACAGTATAAATTCCGTTTTCATTATACATATCCTTCGGCAACAGGTTATCCAAACTTTTTTTTATGCTCATTGCTTTTTGTAAGGGGATGATATATTTGATTTCTTTTCTGAGTAACGAATAATCAGAGTTCATTTCAAATT
>OFHA01001125.1_pt1 | contig 19890 bp, 15 predicted proteins | sample 1521891 | NCBI WGS metagenome assembly OFHA01 (sample SAMEA3504089, study PRJEB24116) | mouse gut metagenome | biome: mouse gut; feature: mouse-associated habitat; material: faeces | place: Denmark | collected 2011
AGGTAGTCTGGCTTCGGGCATGACCCTCACAGTGACCCCATCGCTCAGGATTCTCACCTGATTCCCGCTGCATATATGCGTAGATTTTCTATATAAGCACAATGATATGCAAGAACTGCCTGTTATACGGCAATCCCTGATGAGATAATACTATAAAATATTATAAGATTCAAGTTATTTTTCAAAAGAGTCTAACAGTCAATATGGTTACAGCGCTTCCTGCCTCCGATAGATCAGGTAGGATAGTCCGGCTGATACAAATTCTGTAAAGCAGAAGGAATACCAGACGCCGTCCGCACCAAAGAGGCGGCTTAAAAGAAAAGCGGCGGGCATAATCAGTATAACGTAGCGAAGCAGCGAGATGCAAAGGGACGGAGTTCCTTTCCCCAATCCTTCTAATGCACCTGAGCAGGCGACGGAAACTGCCGATACGATAAATCCAAGGCTGATAATATGCAGCGCACGCACGCCCATTGCAATGGTCTCCTGCGCCGATGTAAACAGCCCTATCAGCTGTCCCGGCAGCAGCCACGACAGCAGCGTGCCCACAGCCATGACAGCCGCTGACAGCTGCAGCGCCGTCCGGCTGATTTGTGCAACCCGTCCATGCTCCCCGGCTCCGTAATTATATCCGACCAGTGGCCGGATGCCCTGGATAATGCCGTTTGCGGTCAGGTAAATAAACGTCTGCAGTTTATAATAAACGCCGAGCACCAGCACATATTTATCCGAAAACCCGGCCAGAATCCCGTTCAGGGCCGAAATCATAACCGAAGGCAGCGCCATGTTCAGCGCGGCCGGAATCCCGACTCCGTAAATCTTAGACAATACTTCCCTGTCAGCCCCCAGATATTCCCGGCTGATTTTTACCGGAATCGGCCGCAGCCTGTAAAAGACCAGGTATGCCCCAAGCGAAATGCACTGTCCGATTCCGGTTGCATATGCCGCCCCGGCCGCTCCCATTGCCGGAAAAATCCCGATTCCGAAAATCATCAGCGGGTCAAGCACAATATTTGCCACAAATCCGCACATCATGCATATCATAGAAACCTTCATGCAGCCCACGGCCTGGAAAAGCTTTTCAAAAGCCAGGCCCAGCGCAATGGCAGGAGCAAACAGAAATGCCCGCCGCGAATACGCCAGCGCCATTTCCGTAACCGCTTCCCCCGGCGCAAACATCCTTAAAAACAGCGGCATTCCCGCAATGCAGGCAGCCGCCAGCACAATTCCATGCAGGAAATTAAACAACGTCCCCTGTGTGGCCGTCCGGCTGGCCTTTTCCTGCGCACCCGCGCCCAGATAAAAAGCTGCCATTGCATTCATGCCTATCCCAAATCCAATGACCACCGCATTGATAAAATTCTGCACCGGAAATACCAGCGCCAGCGCGGTCATCGCATCCTCACTGTATTTTGCCACAAAATAGCTGTCCACAATATTGTAAAGAGAATTCACCGCCATGGAAATAACCATCGGCAGCGACATGGACAGCACAAGCGGCAGTACTTTTTGTTCTTTCATAAATGACTGTTCCATACGATTCCACGTCCTTTCTGAAAATTTAAAAACGAATGTAAACAGATAACAAAAAAACCACACAGCAGGCTTCCCGGCAGGAATCCATTACTGATACCTCAGTAAAGCATCCATGCCAAAAGCCGCTGTGTGGCGAAAAAAGACGAATCTGAAAAATCCACACCCATCCGGGTTTTATGCAGATATGCAAAGCACATCCTTCCATATTCTGTTATCAGTCCTCTGCTACTTTATCAGAAAAACGCCCGTTTGTAAAGCATAAATTTTGCCGTCACACCGAACAGTCAATACTCATGCCCTCTGCCATCACCGGCATCTGTGCCGTTTCCACCGGCATATCCAGCCCGGAAAGCTCCAAAGACACGCCTGCCGGCGCATATCCCGCGCTGCTGCCCGAAGAAGGCACGCTCCCGCTCCCGGAGCTGCTGCCCGAAGAAAGCGCCTGGCGCTCCCGTTCCAGCTTGTTGAACATCGCCCTTAAATATTTCATGTCCGCATCCGCAATTTCCCGCATCTCGTCCGAGCGGTGTTTCTTTTTCAGCTGCTCCAGGTCTTCCGGCGACATATCATATACAGCGCCCGCAAATTCGTCTGCCAGTTCTTCCATGCTCGTCTCCTGCGCCAGCTCCTGCATGGTTTCCCGCATCAGCTGCTCATATTCTTCCATCAGCCTTTGCAGTTCTTCTTCACTGATTACCGCTTCCTGTTCTTCTGCGTCCTGTTCTTCCACCTTTTCCATCAGGTCTTCCTGTTCCAGTTCATCCGAAGACCCCTGCTTTTCAATTTCTTCTTCCTGCTTCAAATGCCTGGCGCGTTTTTTTGCTACACGCTCCATTTTCTTCGCATGGGTAATCGCCAGTTCCAGCTCCTGGTCGTCATATTCCCCGCCCTTTACCTTGCGCAGCAGCGTCGCAATCATGCTGCGCGCCTTCGTAACGGCCTTGTTTGCCGCACCGGATGTTTTGGAAAGCAGAATCTGTGCGGAAACCGCTTTAAAATTATATGGAAGCTTCTTTTTCTTTTTTGCCTGAGAAGGCTTGGAACGGCTTATCGTTCCGGCAACAGACCCGTCCCGGTTTTTTATCTGTATCACTTCTCTGTTCCTGTCTGTGCTTATACTTCCTGCCAGCATGCCCATAACATTATCCTCCCTGACCAGCTTCTGTACAAAACCCATATTTTTACAGCACACGGAACTGCCTTATGGGTTCTGCCGGTAAATCCTTTTACCGTTTATGTTTGTTATCTTTTATTTATATCGGCATAATCTGGAAATTCCTTACCTTTGTCAAATCGGAATCAGTATTTTCAGCCCAAACCAGCTGTCCTTTAAGCTGATATCCACCTCCCCGCCATATTTGCGCACAGTATGCCGGACGCTTTTAAGCCCGTACCCATGCTGTTCCCGGTCTGCCTTCGTCGTCACCGGAAGCTCCTTTTTAAATTCCAGCACCCCTTCGCAGTAATTTTCCACCCGGATAATCAGAAAATTCTTCTGCGAAAAGACGGACACATGTATCATGCGCTTTTCCCGGTCTGCCAGCTTCATTTCATATTCAATAGCATTATCCAGCGCGTTGCCGAAAATCGAGCAGATATCCATGACATCCATAAAATCCAGCAGCGCCCCGTCTGCGACTATCGTAAGTGAAATGCCGTTTTTCATGCAGCAGATGCTTTTGCTCGTCAGCAGCGTGTCCAGCACCGAATTGCCCGTATGCTGCTGCGTCTCATAGCTTTTGATTTCTTCTTCCATGCGGTCTAAATATTCGCCGCGCTTCTGCGCGTCTTCTTCCGCGCGCAGCGCAAGAATATGGTGCTTTAAATCATGGTACTTATAGTGAATCAGATCCAGCGTTTCCTGCGACTGCTGGTACTGCGCATACTGGCTGTGCAGAATCATTTCCATATGCTCCAGCTCATGCTGCGAGCGCATATACAGCCGCTGGATATGGTATGCATAAAAAACCGCCAGCCCGCCCAGGTCGACAAGCGTGCGCACATTAAAAATATCCGCTGCATACCGCCCGCCAAACGGCGTATTGGAATAGACAAACCCCAGGTTGCTGCACAAAAATACAGATATGCCGATAACAGCTGCCAATAGGACTTCCCGTTTTGTAATATCCATTTCATGCCCCCTGGCCTCTCTGTTTCTGCCAAGGCGCAGCAGCACGGCGTAAACAATGCCGTAAATGACAGCCAGAATCACGGCTGCCAGCCATGCTCTGTCAAATCCGATATCATAATAACAGTAGCAGTGAATCTGCCATTCCAGGGATGCCGCAAATTCTGCCATGACAAAAGCCCGGATGCAGGAATACGCTGCATCCAGGGCCGTAATATCCGAACACACATAAATCAGCAGATACATAAACAGCACCGCAACTGCCATAAACAGAAACCACAAAAACCCGCTCTTTCCCTTTGTAAGTACCATAAAAAGTGCATGCACCGGCAGTGACAGCGCCAGAACGGCACAGGTCCTGCCCCTGCCGGCCCGCGGCTTTAATTCCAGAATACAGACAATACAGGCAATCCACTCTGCCAGGGCTGTATAAACCCTTGGTATATCCGGCAGTGTCTGCCCAATGTCCCATCCGGCCATTCCCTTCACCCCTCTCCTGTTCTATTCTGCTTCGCTCCAGTATTTTGTCAGCTCCTGCATAAACGCATTCATTCTCGGGCGGCTGATCAGCAGCCTTTCCCCTTTTACAAGCGCGCATTTCTCCCGTACTCCCTCTACATGCGCAAGATTAATCAGATACCCCTTGTTGCCTCTTGAAAAATTCATGCCGCGCAGGGATTCCTCTGCCTGCTTCATCGTCCCGCTGGACACAAACACGCCCTCTTTTGTATGGTATACCAGATTGTGCGCCTGGCTTTCCACATAATATACATCGGAAACATCCAGCCTCTGCACCCCTCCTCCTTTAATCTGGATAACTACAGGGGTCTGCGTCTTCTTTTTCAGCCTTGCAACTGCCCGCCCCAGCTTCTGCGTAAATGCAAAATAAGCCACCGGCTTTAAAATATAATCCAGCGCGCCGACCTCATAACCGCGGATTGCATACTGCGGCATATTTGTAATAAAAATAATAATCACTTCCGAATCCATCCTGCGGATTTCCTCGGCAGCTGTCATTCCGTCGACAAACCGCATCTGGATATCCATCAGGATAATGTCGTGCTGCGCTTTATAATCGGCCGTTACCGCATCCCCATCCCGGTAAACCTTTATATCAAAATCTTCGCCCGACTGCTTCTGATAATCGGTCAGATACTGCTGCAGCTGGCTGATATACAGCTCGTCGTCTTCCACAATGGCAATCCTTACCATAAGAAATCCTCCATAAAATCCCCCCATTCCTGCACGCCTTCTGTTTCCCATTAAATATAATGCAGTCTCTTAAAAATGTCAATGCAGTTGTGGGCGGCTGCACAATTCAGGCACATGCCTGCGCAATACGCATACATTTCCTATCTCAAATCACAATGCATTCCAGAAAATGAATTTTGAAATATAGCAATCCTAACAAATTGTATGCCGGATTTTTATGAAAAATATACAATTCCAATACAATTTGTGCACGTTTCCTGCAATTTATGCAAAAAACAGCACAACGATGCGTTTCCTATTATAATATTTTCAACGGGCATGCCCAAAAGGAAGGATAAAGGAGGATTTTGAAAATGATTCAATTTTTAGGCAGCATCCTGGGACCTCTCTTTGCTGGCTTCGGCGTCAGTGAAGCAGATTTCCAAATGTACCTTACGCAGCTGAGCGGCTATGTATATGGCATCCTGGCTGCACTGATTGTCATGATTGCCGTGCTGATACTCGCGGTAAAAGTCCCGAAGGGACTTAAGCACATCGTGCGCTGGCAGGCAGTGCTTGCATTTGTCGCAATTGTTACCGTGCTCGCAAACGTCATCTGCTACGGCCCGATGTACAGCAATGTCTCTGGATTCTTAAATGCATCCAAGGCAGACCTGACAGCCGACACCGTTGCACAGAGCAAGGAAACAGTAAAAAAGATTGGCGAGGAAGGCCTTGTTCTCGTAAAAAATGAAGGCCTGCTCCCGCTGGCAGCAGAGACCAAAAAGCTGAACGTCTTTGGATGGGGCTCCATCAGCCCGATATTCGGCGGCGTAGGCTCTGGTTCTTCCGATTCTTCATCCGCTGTCGGCATTCTTCAGTCTTTCAAAGATGCCGGATATGAGACGAACCAGTCGCTGACCGATATGTATACCGAATACCGCGCAGAACGTCCGGCTATGAGCATGTATGAGCAGGACTGGACACTGCCGGAACCAACCGCAGACGCTTATACCGACACCGTAATGAGTGATGCAAAATCGTTTTCTGATACAGCAGTCATCGTAATCGGACGCTCCGGCGGTGAAAACGCTGACCTGCCAACCGATATGAATGCTGTTATCAAAGGCACCTATAACCTTGCATCCGAAGTTGCAAGCCTTCCGGAAAACTTTGCTTACATGAACGGCTCTTATACCAACAACGGCTCCTATGACGATTTCGAAGAAGGCGAATCTTACCTGGAGCTTTCCCGGACAGAAGAAGACCTGGTCGAAAAAGTCTGCTCCGAATTTGACAAGGTTGTTGTAGTCATCAATGCAAATAATGCAATGGAATTAAGCTGGGTCAATGATTACAGCCAGATTGGCGCTGTGATTCTTGCACCTGCTACCGGCAGTACCGGATTTGCTGCACTTGGCGAAATCATCAGCGGCGCTGTCAATCCATCCGGAAGAACGGTTGATACATATGTGCGCGACCTTATGAACACACCATCCATCCACAATATTGGCAACCATTCTTATTCCAATATCAAGGATTTAAATGACCAGATTGCAGCAGCAGACCCTTCTGCAGTCGGCAACGTTTCTTTTGTAAACTATAACGAAGGCATTTATGTCGGCTACAAATTCTACGAAACCGCAGCCGAAGAAGGGCTGATTGATTATGATGAGCATGTCATGTACCCGTTTGGCTATGGATTAAGCTATACGACCTTCGATAAAACACTGGAAAATTTTAAAGATAACGGAAATTCCGTATCATTTGATGTCAAAGTGACAAATACTGGTGATACAGCAGGCAAGGAAGTAGTTGAAATCTATTTCACACCGCCTTATAATAACGGTGGCATTGAAAAAGCTTCCGTCAACCTGATTGATTTTGGAAAAACCCAGACTTTAGACCCTGGTGCATCCGAAACAATTTCGTTTGATATCGCAAAAGAAGATATGGCATCCTATGATTCCGAAGGCATCAAGGTATCTGGCGGCGGCTATATCCTGGAAGCTGGCGAGTACACCATTTCGGTACGCTCCGATTCCCATACCGTTGCGGCAGAATCATCGTTTACGGTAGACAGTGATATTGATTACAGCCAGAACAAGCGCGAAAGCGACGCCGTGGCAGCAGTCAACCAGTTTCAGGATTATTCACGCGGGGATTTTGTACAGCTCTCCCGTGCAGATTCTTTCAAAAACTACGAAGAAGCATGCGCAGCGCCTGCATCCGGCCAGTACGAAATGTCCAGTGAGGTTCGTGCCCGCGTAGAAGAAAATGCATTCGGAACCTATGACGGCACCAGATACAACAATGATTCTGATACCATGCCGACAACCGGCGCAGACAACGGCCTTGTGCTCCATGACTTAACAGGCGCAGCCTATGATGACCCGAAATGGGACCAGCTGCTTGACCAGTTGAGCTTTGACGATATGGCCCTGATGATTAACATCGGCGGCTGGCAGACCGTAGCTATTGATTCCGTAGGAAAAATTGCTACCTCTGACTGTGACGGCCCTGCCGGACTGAGCAACATGATTACCGGAGCATACGGCACTGCTTATCCATCGGAAACACTGATGGCACAGACCTGGAACAAAGAGCTTGCTTACGAAATCGGCCAGTCCATGGGACAGGAATACAAAGAAGCAAATAACTATGGCTGGTATGGCCCGGCTATGAACACGCACCGCAGCGCATTTTCCGGGCGCAACTTCGAGTATTACTCCGAAGACGGCGTACTGGGCGGCTACATGGCAGCAAACCAGATGAACGGTGCGGCAGAAAAAGGCGTTTATGCTTACATGAAGCATTTTGCATTAAATGACCAGGAAATCAACCGTACTTCCATACTGCTGACCTTTGCTTCCGAACAGGCTATCCGTGAGATTTACTTAAAGCCGTTTGAAATCGCCACCAAGAAATTTGAAGGAACCTCGCGTGCAGTTATGTCGTCTTTCAACTGGATTGGAACCGAGCCAAGCTGTGCAAACCCGCACCTGTTAAATTCTGTCCTGCGTGACGAATGGGGATTTGTCGGACTCGTAGAAACGGACTACGACGGCTCTTACGGCTATATGATTACCGACCACTGCATCCGTAACGGCAACGACCTGATGCTTGGATTTGGCAGCGCAGAATCCAATGTTCTGAGCGACCAGAGCGCAACCGCAGTATCTGCCATGCGCCAGGCATGCAAAAACATCCTTTACACCATCGGAAACAGCGGATATTATGCAGACGGCGACCCGGCCGGCGGCATGACCAATATGAACAAGATGTTCATTACCATCGATGTCGTAATTGCACTCATTATCATCGCGATTGAAGCAATACTCATTGTCCGCTATATGAAAAAGAAACGGAATTCTTAAATAACAGACTCATCTTGCAGGAGCTTCTTAATGTGAACCGTCATATTAAGAAGCTCCGCATAAAAGAGAGACGTATATTTATCATTTATGAAAACAGGAGGGGGTCCGCATTGAACTCATCAAATGCTTCACATGCAGAAAAAAAAGATAAAAAGAACATCAGACAGCTTGTAGAAAGGATGTCACTGCCTGAAAAATGCTATCTCCTGTCTGGAAAAGATTTCTGGCAGACCCGCTCTGTAGAACGGGAAGGCATCCCTAGCGTTACGTTATCCGACGGGCCGCACGGCGTCCGCAAGCAGGAAGGTGCCAGCGACCAGCTTGGCTTAAACGGCAGCCTGCCAGCGACCTGCTATCCGACCGCAGCGACGATAGGCAACAGCTGGGACACGGCACTCGGAGAAGAAATCGGTGCCCATCTGGGCACGGAAGCCGCATCCCAGGACGTATGCGTGCTGCTCGGCCCGGGGCTGAACATCAAGCGCAGCCCGCTTTGCGGACGTAATTTCGAATATTTCAGCGAAGATCCTTACCTTGCCGGCAAAATGGCAGCCAGCTACGTGCGCGGCATCCAGTCCAAAGGCGTCAGTGCCTGTCCGAAGCACTTTGCGGCCAATTCCCAGGAGCTGCGCCGCATGGCCAGCGATTCTGTCATGGACGAACGCACGCTGCGTGAAATTTACCTGACCGGATTTGAAATTGCTGTCACAGAAGCGCATCCGAAGTCCATCATGTCATCCTACAACCGGATTAACGGCGTATACGCCAATGAAAACAAGCATCTGTTACAGAATATCCTGCGGGATGAATGGGGGTTTGACGGATTTGTCGTTTCCGACTGGGGCGGCTCCAACGACCATGTGGCAGGCGTTGCTGCGGGCTCGCATCTGGAAATGCCGACAACCGGCGGCGACTCCGATGAAGAATTAATCCAGGCAGTCCAGACCGGAAAAATCAGCGAACAGGTTGTCAATCAGCGCGTGGAAGAACTGCTCTGTGCCATTCTTCCAGCACGCCATGCCGTTGACAAAGTCAAAGGAAAGCCATTTGATATAAAGGCACACCACCATATGGCCAGAAAAGCAGCCGAGCAGAGCATTGTGCTGTTAAAAAATGATAACGGAATCCTGCCGCTGAAAAAATCAGCGAAAGCTGCCCTTATCGGTGATTTTGCAAAGACACCGCGTTACCAGGGCGCCGGTTCCTCTGTCGTAAACCCGACCAGGCTGGAATGCACGCTTGACATCATTGAGAAATACCCGCTGGAGCTGGCCGGATTTGCAGCCGGCTACCACCGCACCGGCCCGGCAGACGCCGCACTCGAGCAGGAAGCCGTTGCCCTGGCCAAAAAAGCAGATGTCGTGCTGTTATACATCGGCCTGGATGAAATATCCGAGTCCGAAGGACTGGACCGCGCGCACATGAAGCTTCCGGCAAGCCAGGTACAGCTTCTGGAAAAGGTCTCCAAAGCAAACCCGCATGTCATTGCCGTCCTGTCCGCAGGCTCCTCTATCGAAATGCCATGGACAGACAAGTGCGAAGCCATCATTCACGGCTACTTAAACGGCCAGGCGGGCGCATCTGCCATGCTCAATGCCATTACCGGAAAAATCAATCCGTCCGGCAAGCTGAGCGAGACCTATCCGCTTGTATACGAAGACACGCCATCCGCCCCGTATTTTCCGGCGAAGGAACGCAATGCGGAATACCGGGAAGGCCTGTATGTCGGCTACCGTTATTTTGAAACCGCAAAAAAACCAGTCCGCTTCCCATTCGGCTTCGGCCTCTCGTATACGTCATTTGCCTACAGCAATTTAAAGGCAGACGAAAAACAGGCCGTATTTACAATTGAAAACACTGGTTCCATGGACGGTGCCGAAATCGCGCAGCTGTATGTCAGTGCAAAAAGCGGCACGGTTTACCGCCCGGTCAAAGAACTGAAGGGATTTACCAAAGTATTTTTAAAAGCCGGCGAGTCCAAAGAAGTCACCATTCCGCTGGACGACAAGGCATTCCGCTATTTTAATGAAAAAACAAACCAGTTTGAAACAGATGGCGGGACATACCATATTTTAATCGGCGCAAGCTGTACCGACATCCGCCTTTCACAGGAAATCACGGTAACAGGCACAGACGCACCTATACCGGTACCGCTTTCCAAGCTCCCATCGTATGTTTCCGGCAATATCCTGCATGTTTCCGACCAGGAATTTGAGGAACTGCTGGGCCATAAAATACCGGACGGGCACTGGCAGGGAACGCTGGACATCAACGATGCCATCTGCCAGATGTATTATGCCAAAGGTGCCGTGGCACGCCTTTTGTACAAAATCCTGACCGGCATACTGAACAAGAGCATGAAAAAAGGCAAGCCGGACTTAAACATTATGTTTATCTACAACATGCCATTCCGCGGCATCGGCAAAATGGCGGGCGGCATGTGCAGCCAGTACATGGTAGAAGGCATGATGAAAGCCGTCAACGGCCATTTCTTCGGCGGTCTTGGACAGATTATTTCAGGATTCTTCAGGCAGCGCAAAGTCGCTAAAAAGGCTGCAAAAATGAAATAATACGGCTTAACAGCAAGACTTCGCGGACCAGCAGCTGGTTCCAGCAGGAAGCATACACCGCTGTCTGCTGGAATCATTTCAATCATACAGAGTCCTGGCCATGCTGCCTGCTGGCAGAGCCAGGCTAAAGCAATCAGGGAGGAACTGTTTATGAGTCAATTTATGGACTGGTGGGGCCCGAAATGGCAGGGTTTTGAAGAAAATCACCCGGAGCTTTCCAAATGGGTCTACCAGATATTTTATTTTTTTGTTTTCAGTATGGGTGTCACAATTGTGCAGTACTTATTTTTCACCTTTATGCCAGGAATCCTGGGAGAAGGCCTGGCCGGAACCGAATTCATGTGGCCGCAGAAAAAACTCAATCTGTTTGGCGTGGAATTTACCTGGAGCCTGCTTGGCTACAATGTGCTGCGTGATGCTTCCGGCGCAGTTATGATTGGCGGCGGCCTCGGCTATTTCATCAGCTACGAAACAGGCTCTTTCGTCGCACAGTGCATCAATTTCCCGCTCCAGCGCAATATCACCTTCAAAAGCCACGGCAATCCGGTTTACCAGGCAATGTGGTATTTTATTGCATGGGTGCTGATTTCCTTAATCTGCAACGGGTTTAACAACCTCTGGATGCCGATTGCATCCGCCTATGTATCGCCAGCGGTCTACAACATCCTGGTAACGTTTATTACAGGCGGCGTTTCGATGATAATCTTCTTCTTCGTATTTAAAATCATATTCCCGGAAGGAGAAAAACAGGCCGCATAATACCCGGCACGCCAGCAGCTTTTCGGCAAAATATCTGTATTTCAGACTGACTGCCATACATAAATAAAAGATACAAAAAAAGGACTGTCACATTAAGCAAAGCATATACAGGATATCGTAAAAAGACGATTTAAACTAACTATATCTTGTATTGCTATTCTTAATGTGACAGTCCCCTTTTATAGGATCATCCGCAGACAGCTTTGCTTCTTAATTTCACTGTCTGCTTTTCATCCAGCATTCATAAACTGTGCGCGGCCGGTTTTGCTTTTTATCCGGTTATCTGCCTTCCATCATATACTGTAACAGAAACTGGATATCTTCCGGTTCCGAAGCAACCAGCTCCATATCGTTAATAAATGTATTGTCTGAAAAAAGCTTGCTGATTGCGATATATTTTGTCAGCTCGGATTTCAGGTTCAGGCGGTCGCCCTGTTTGGAAACCAGTTCGATGCTTCCCTTGCACTGCTTTACAATTTCAAGAAATTTTTCCGGGTTATCAATATGATACATTGTCAGTTTCATGCTGTACCTCCAGTCTGCCACGAATGCGGCATGGTTTTTATAAATTTTCTTTCCTTTTTCTTACAGGGCCTATTTTACCATTTGAAACTGGTTTCAGCAATATCTAATATACCCAACGTTATTCCATGTTCTGGCAGAAAAATGGCCATTTTACACAGGCCATTTTTCTTGTCCCGCTCCGATTTCCAGAAAAACAGCTGAAAATACCGCGATTCTTTCATCCAGCCTTTTTCCTGGCATTTTCAGAAATTCTGCTTTCATGCTGCATCTTGAATTCTGCTTTCCTGAATTTCTGATGTTATGCCTGCGGCTGGTCCAGAATTCCCAGAAACAATGGTGCTCCGCTTTCCATATCCACTATCATATATAAAAAAGAACGGTCAAAATCCACAGACGGCATTTCCATCGGCATTCCAGAACCGGACATTGCTCCCATCGTAGCAGCTGCTGCTTCCGTCCCTTCTTCTGCTACCGAAATTACCGCTTCCTGCAGCACAAAGCTCAGATACAGGTTTTCTTTCGATTTTCCAATCAGGGAGAAATCTGCTTTTTCTGCGTCAAACGCCTTTTTGATACCGATTTTTTTCAGGCTGTTATTCAGCTTCATCCGGCAGCGCGCCTCAAATTTAGGCAGTGACAGCTTTACATCCTGTGTTTTGCTGTCTGCTGCAAATGCTGCCAGCTCTGCCGCTGAAACAGAATGATACCAGTCACGGATGCTTTCACCGCCTGACGGCTTTATAGCTGCAAATGCAAAACTGCTGTCCTTATACGGCAGTACGACGCCTTCCGCTTTCTTATTCTTAAAATAACCGCACCCATACATCGTAGCATGCATCATATCCGCTTTTACAATTGTGCCGTCATCCAGCTTAAAATCTGCCTCTCCTGTAACTTCTGGCGCAAACTGCTGCTTCCAGTCTGCATGAAAATACAATGCATTTACAAGCGCAAGCCTCGTATTCTTATCCAGCTTTTCCTCTAAAAGCTTTGGAATCAGCTTACTGGTACGATTGCTGACCCACTGGTTAATCTTATTTTTCGCAGCAGCTGTATCAAGGTCTGTCTGGAATACATCCGACTGGAACTGCTTTTTTGCTGTGCCAAGCCATTTTTTCTGCGGCGTAAACAAATTGTCCATCCATGCAGAATTTGCAATCGCCAGCTGCGCACCCTCTTTTTCCTGCGGCAGCGTATTCATAATGCTTTCGGAAACAGACAGCATATCGCTTCCCAGCACCTTTTCAAATTCTTTCTTCGTAGCTCCCTTCGCTCCGTTTCCAGCCATCCCGAGCATCACATATGCCGATACCGGAGACAAAACCGGATTTTCCTGCGATAAATACTGTTCCATCAGCTGATAGCCAAACGTCTGCACGGATTTCATGTCTGTTTTGTTATCCGTCTTTTTTTCCTTTGCCTGGACAGACAGCAGTCCTTTCCCTCCCTGGACAGACAGCAGATTTTCATCCGCACGCTGCCCGGACAGTCCATATCCCGCAAACGGTGTCACCACCGCTGCACACACAAGCATCAAAACCAATAATCTTTTTTTCATCATCCGAATACCCCTTTCTTTTTGAACCTGCAAATCTCTTTACGCATCATTTCTTTGACACATCCTCTACATGTTTTCCAATTTGCATGCTTTCCAGTTTACATGCTTTCCAGATATATCTGGAAATACTTCCTGCTGCTTCCCAAATTTACCAGGAAACACCTCCAATCCCTGCTTCCCAGAAATATCAGGAAATATCTGCAATCATTGCTTCCCACTCCTGCTGCTCCTGTCCGGACGGAATGGACAGCGAGTAGGAATGCGTTTCATTTTCCCAGACTGCAAGCACATACCTTCCTGCACTTCCCTTCAGCAGAATTTCCGTTCCATTCAGTTCCATCCTTTTTACCTCGTCATACTGCAGGTAATCCCCGGAGTTATCCCCGCTTCCTGCTGATTTGCGGTATACAGCCTGCTGGCCGGCTCCCTGATAAACAATCTCAGCCATATCCTGCCCATATGCATAATAACAGACATTCTCAGACTGAAATGGCAGCCCTTTGATATCCTGTATTGAAATTCCCGTCCTCTCGGACAGCTCCTGTACAGAGGCTGCCATTTCCCTGTTCAGATTTCCAGATACCACGCCTGTACTGCTGCCTCCCGTTCCGGTACTGGATGAACCATTTCCTGGCTGCACGCTCCCGCCTGTGCCGCCGCTGCCTGCAGAACCATTTCCCGCTGCTCCGCCTGTTGTCGCATCTCCTGTTGTGCCGCTGCCTCCATTTGCTGCTCCGCCTGATATTTGTCCTGCTCCACCTGTGCTGCTCCCGCCCGTTCCGCTGTCCGGGGAACTATTTCCTGCTGCTCCGCCTGTTGTCTGTCCTGCTCCGGCTGTTCCGCTGCCTCCATTTGTTCCGCCGCCTGTTGTCTGTCCCGTTCCAACTGTGCTGCCGCCTGTGCCGCTGCTGGATGCACCATTTCCCGGCTGGCTGCTCTCACCTGTTCCGCTGCCTGTGGTGCCATTTCCTGCTGCCCCGCTCCCTGGCTGGCTGCTCCCGCCTGTACTGCTGCCTGTGGTGCCATTTCCCGCTGCTCCGCCTGTTGTTCCGCTCCCTGACTGGCTGCTGGCCATACTGTCGTCAGATGGATATTTTCCCGGTGTTTCGCTTCCTGCTGACTCATTTACAGACTGGCCGCTGTCCGGCTGGCTGCTTCCAGATGAATTGCTGCTGGATGGATGTTTCCCGGATGCTTCATTATCTGACTGGCCATTTGATTCAGCACAGCCGGACAGCCCATCCCAAGATACGTCACCGCCAGACAGATGTTCGCCCGATGTACTGGCATCCAGCTGGCTCTCACCAAACGGCCCGCTTTCTGACTGGCCGTCCCCGGACAGCCCGCTTCCGGTTATTTCTTCCCCGGATGTACTGCTGCCAGCATGGCTGCTTTCTCCTGCTGCGCCGCCAGATGGCTGTGCTGGCTGATCTCCGCTGTTTGTGTAATTCCATGTGACAGTTCCTGCTGCAAACACAGCCAGGCATGCTGCTGCCGCAAAATACTTCCTGTATTTCTGCCAGCAGGTCTTTTCAGAAAGCTGTCCTTCCAGATTTTCTGACTGCACGCGATTCAGGATGCGTTCCCGCATCTGGCCTGTCACAACGATTCTGTCCATCATCTCACTGTACGCTTTACGCAAAGTCATATTCCTCCTTCAAAACCTCTTTCAGCTTTTCCCGCCCCCTGTGCAGATGCGAACGCACCGTCGTTTCTTTCAATCCCAGAATCCCGGCAATCTGACGCGTTGAGCAGCCTTCCAGATAAAACAGATGGATAACCTCACGGTATTTCACAGGCAGTAATTTCACCGCCTCCCACACAAAAGACAGGTCTTCCCGTTCATCTGCCGCAAGGGAATCTTTCAGTTCATCTGTACTCCGAATCCGGTTATATGCAATCCGGTTTCTGCTCAGATTTCCCGCGACCCGCATCAGCCACGCTTTCTCATGCGTCTGGTTTTCAAAAACCGGCGCTGTTTTCATCACCTTTATAAGCGTTTCCTGCAGAATTTCCTCCGCATCACTCATATTATGCAGATAAGAATACGCCAGCCGCAGAATGCTGTTTCCATATTCATCCAGCATCCTCTCCGCCTGACGGTTCGCCTGTTCCCGTGTTTCAGCCTTCCTTCCTGCCCCTTCTTTCAGCTTCTTATCAAACAGGCTTTCAATTTTTTTTGAAAAGACGGTGCTCCCCTTGCAGATATTCCACACTTCCATTTTTTGAATTCTGGCTGCTATCTCCATCGCCTTAACATTCATTCCTTTCACAGCTGGCCCTGCGCAGCTGAACTGTCACATTGGTTTCACTATATATACAGATACGAACCGGAAATTGTTGCATTCTTTGTAAATAAAAACAAATATTTTTTATCAAATAGCAAAATCTCCTCTCTGTGAATAACGGTTTTGGTTATCGTCCCTTTTCCGGGTACTGTTAAACAATGCCCTCTGGCTTGTATTGATTTTGAATGGAATATGATTTTCAATTTCTGCATCATGCATGCAAATCAAAATCCTGTTGCGAATATTTTTCAAGCGCTTCCACACCGTCAGCAGCCAGTACAGCACAATATCCGGCTTCCTGTATAAAATCATGCAGCAGCGCCTGTATTGATAAATCATCCTCTGCAACAAAAATTTACGCATAACACATCTTCTGGCCATAATTATAACACAGGCATTTGAATCTATGATGTAAATTTATATTTTTTCATCCCCCATCACCCAGCAGGGATATTCTTAACTATCTACTTTTTCGTCTGCAAGCTCCTGAAACAATTCCCATACACTGCAATCTGGAAAACATTTTGCAGCAATCAGAAAAGCTTCATTTTATCTACAAAATCTATATTGGCCATTTACGGCTAATATAGATTTTACACCTGCATTCCAGTAATTACAACTATCAAATACGAATTACGAAATATGGCAGTCACAGTCCGGCTTTCTTCATTCCCCAAGGCTTCTGAGCAGAGCCATTAAATCTTTCATTCCCTGCTGATACCCCAGCCTTTCACGGACTAAAGCACTTTCACTGGAAGCCGTCAGAAAGTTTTCAAATTCTTCCTTCTGTCCGCCTGACAGGCTTCCAAGAAACTTTTCATACATCTCAACCTCTTTCTGCAATGCGCACCTATACCTGTCGTCCTTCTTCATAATGCTGTCCAGCCTTATTTCCGCCAGCTGCTGTGTTACCAGTTCCAAAATTTCCTGATTCATCTCTTTTTCTCCTTTCTGCTTTTGTAAAAAATTTCCGCGCAATCAGGTAAACAGCACAGCAGTTTTCCTCCATGTAATGCATTCCTGTGCGCATATTAAATTTTAATAAGGGTAAAAGTAAATAATTGCCAAATATTGTCTTTTATTAAATTTTCTGAATGAGTCTGTATTATTTTTTATACAGTCAGGACAAAACACAGCAAAATACACCGGTACAGATCTCTCCTTACAGGTTCCGTACCGGTGCACATAATCGGATAAATAAATGATATTACTGCGGCAGATAAATACCGCATCAGATGCAAATTTGTTCTGCATAAGCTGCCAGAGCGTAATCAAATCACGAAAAACATTTTTCAAATACGTTCCAGGGTAGTTACCTGCTGCAATAAAAAAGGAAATAACACGGCAGACTGCCGCAAAGAACTGTTATTTTTCCGTTTCTTAACTATGGTGCTTTTCTGTATGTCATGATATCCTCAACACTGCAATCCAGTATGCCGCACAGCGTATCAATCGTATGGGTGCTGACGTAAGAATTACTGCGCAGCCTTGAAAGCTGCCCGGCGCTTACATTGTATTTTTTATAAGCGCATACTGGGATATTCCCTTTTCCTTCATTGTCAGCCAGAGTTTTTCATATGAAATCAAATCCTTTTTTCTCCTTCACGCATGAACTACTCTAATCATGATAGTTTCTAATGTTTCTGCTGGACATTAGCCATAAATGGTTAATGCAGCATGTTAATATATAAGCAAATAAAAAAGCCGGCATCCCATACATGGTTCTTTCTGAACTTTGGGTATATTAGGATATAAAATAGACTGGCATAATGCCAGCTTATTTTATACGAAAGAAGCCAGATCAAAATCCTCATTATTGGGAAGAAATGCCAGCTTGCATTTCTTTTCCAGGTTGACTAATCCGCTTCTGCCGTATACAATACGTTTTAGCAGTTTGAATTTGTTGTTGTTTCCTTCAACAAATCCAGAACTTACATCAAAGGATATCGCATTCTTGACAGGGGCGATGTCCTTTTTTATTCCATTACAGAATGATTTTATTTCACTGTCCTCATACTTCTCCAGAAATCCGTCCAAACGGTCCGGCTCTTTCCCCATCAAAATGGAGTGGAACTCCCGGAAGATTTCTTCTACCCTGGCAGCAGCAGGGAATTTCTCCCTGATAGCGCCGATATGCTCATCAACTTCTTTATCCATTTTGGTCTTGGGATTGACAGTCAGCATATACTTCAGCAGACTTGTGCGGCTGATAACAGTCACGTCAGGTGGATATATCCATTCCGTCAGATATTTCACATTGAAAGCTGGCCTGCCCGGGAAGTTATTCTTTCCAATGAGATATATATATTTTTCGGCCTGTCTTGCCCCTTCCTGGAATTCCGGCTGTGCCAGGAGATAGAAATAAATCGTTTCACTGCTATGTCCATCAAGCATCATTTTGAAGATCACATTCAGCCAGGCGTTCATTGGCGAGTCGCGTTTTTTATAGTTGGCCGGTGCATCCAAACAATTTATTTCCGCCTCTGTCATGTGGATGTACTTTTTTGCGGTGGGCAGTGATATCCCGAAAGCCTCCGCCACGCTTCGGATTGTTTTTTTGTCCAGTCTTTCCCAGTATTCCTGGATTTGGCGGATCAGGATCTGTTTTTTTTACGGGACTGTGCATGGGCGCGGTATTGTTCCGATGAAAGGTCATGCTTTTTATTATCATATGCCATTTCTGTGCCGTCCGGGTTGCGGGGAGGCGTGTTGTCATAATGCAGGGAATCAATAAATTCATCATCCGGCTTTTTTATCTGTGGGATCTTTTCCGGTTCCTGATCCAGCACGTTCCCGTCCCGGATAAAAATTTTTGCCGGCAGATCCTCTTTGAAGATATCTTTCAGATGTTCCAGAAGGTTTTGGAGCAGGTGGAAACGATCAGCTGCCTGCACGCAGTCAGGGAGTACTGCGCTGATGGCGGCAGCGTATGCGCTGGCCCGGTCCCTTGCAACCAGACGTATTTTCTTATGGTGCTCCAGCCAGTTTTTCAGCGGCTCTCCATCGCGCCCGTCAAGCAGCGCGATCAGATGGTGGTCTTTCAAGTCGTAAATGGCGGTGGCATAAGTCTGCCCCTTGCGGATGGCCACATCATCAATCCCCACTTCCTCCACGTCCGGATTATCAATAAATTCAATCCTGTCATACAGACGCTGTATTGTGTCGTTGCTTATCTGTATGCCCAAAAACCCAAGGACTTTGCTCGCCCCCTCATTGCTCAGGAACATGGAAACTCCCAAAACCAGCGTGTTGAGCGCGTCTGTCCTCACCTGGGATGCTTTTGCAAAGGGCAGTTCCTCCGTGAAAACCCTGCAGCCGCATCCGGAATTTAAGCACTCATACTTATAAACATTCGCATGAAGGAATGTCTGCTTACCGCGGATAGGGGTGTCCTGCAGTGTGCGATTATATGTGGCATGTAACTTTCTGCTTTCCATTCCGCATTTGGGACAACGACATTTATTCTGTTTGGACTTAATGAATATATGGAGAGTTTCCATATCCTCTTTATGGTCATAGACATAATAATTTTCATCCAGGAGAAAAGAATAATCTGTTGTTTCTTTATATTTCATTGATATCCACATCCCATCGTCATATGATAGTAATATTTTACCATATATACCTTAACTTAAGAAATATAATATCAAAACTAAAGGCAGATATTTTCATATCTGCCTTTAACAGAATACCCAAAGTTTAGAAAGAACCCCATACATGAATGCCCGCTTTTTGTTGATGTAAAACAGAACCTGATGGTATAGCATGTCTCCATTTTCCTGATATCGCCATTTTCAAGACTGTATTCGATAATCCATAAATTAGTCATTTTACAAACAAAAAAGCCTTGAAAATATCACATTTTCAAGACTTTCTGCTAACGTGCGTGAGAGGATTCGAACCCCCGACACCTTGGTCCGTAGCCAAGTGCTCTATCCAGCTGAGCTACACACACATA
>OFHA01001126.1_pt1 | contig 19866 bp, 12 predicted proteins | sample 1521891 | NCBI WGS metagenome assembly OFHA01 (sample SAMEA3504089, study PRJEB24116) | mouse gut metagenome | biome: mouse gut; feature: mouse-associated habitat; material: faeces | place: Denmark | collected 2011
CATTGTGTCTGGTTTAAACAGGCAATATCTTCAATCCAAGGCAATGGGCAAGTATATTTGAACACAGAATGATAGCCACAAGACATCTGCCTGGGTTTGGTATGGTATACCACAGCAAGGCTACAGCCATGTAGAAGAAAATACCTTTGAAGAGGCTTAGCATGTCATCCCTCATGAAGAAGAGGAGGAGGAAGTCTTCTTCCAACACCCTGAGGAATATTGTCGGCTGCAGAATTTCTCATTGTTGGAAGGAAGGTAATGAGCCTGTCACCCAATGGAAGGCCATAGTTCTAGGTCAACTGCCAACAAACCCTTCTCTTTACTTGGTGAAGTATGATGGAATTGACAGCATCTATGGACAGGAGCTCTACAGTGATGACAGGATTTTAAACCTTAAGGTTTTGCCTCCCATAGTAGTATTTCCTCAGGTGAGGGATGCCCACCTTGCCAGAGCCCTGGTTGGCAGAGCGGTACAACAAAAATTTGAGGGGAAAGATGGCTCTGAGGTCAACTGGAGGGGGGTGGTGCTAGCCCAGGTGCCAATCATGAAGGATTTGTTTTACATTACCTACAAGAAGGATCCAGCTCTCTATGCTTATCAGCTCCTGGATGACTACAAGGAAGGTAACCTCCACATGATTCCAGACACTCCTCCGGCTGAGGAGAGATCAGGAGGTGACAGTGATGTGTTGATAGGTAACTGGATGCAGTACACCAGAAAAGATGGTTCTAAAAAGTTCGGAAAGGTTGTTTACCAAGTTCTAGACAATCCTTCCGTGTACTTTATCAAGTTTCATGGTGACATCCATATCTATGTCTATACTATGGTGCCAAAGATTCTTGAAGTTGAAAAATCATAAAGTACAGAAATGTAAACATATAGGACTGGAAGAAAAAAAAAGTTTTTTTTTCCTGTGTTAGCTATATAAGGGTCTTTGACAATCCCAGTATCTTTGCCAATAAAATGTATTTTGTTCTAAAAATGTAAATGTGTGACATGACATGCTGTGAGTGAACAATTTGCTGGAAGAGATGGCCTACAGTGGAAGGAACATCAAATGAAGATGAAAGTTTCATTTCAGGCGGTGAACAGTACATACACCTAAAATCATACATGCTAAAATGAACAGCTTCTCTGGTCTGCATGAAGAATAAGGAAATGGAGATGGAACTTGGAGGAGCAGGGATGGCAGAAAAAGATGGATGTTTAGGAAGTAGGGGAGAAGGACAGGACATAGGTAGAACCTCTGATGTGAAGACTGAAGGAGAAACAAAAATTTTGGGAAAGTGGGACATTTAAAAGAAATGTGGCCTTGTTGCACAAGGTGAAACCCAGAAAACTGATTGAAATAGACTCAGAAATCAGAGAAAATCAGGTTTTCTTTGAATAATGACACTTAAAGAAACCTGTCTCACATTTTAAGATTTATTATCTTTACTTATGTGGGTGGGGATATGGCATGTGCTTTTGAGTACAGGTGAACACAGAGACATGCGTTGTCAGGTCCTCTGGAGCTGCCATTAAAGGTGATTATTTGCCATTGGATATGAAATCAAGAAACCAAATCCATTTTTCTTGTGGTGCAAAAGTGCTTGTTACCATTGATTCATCTCTCTAATCCCACAAAGATATCTTTTTTAAGAAATCCAAAATTCACATGCATAAAACAGACCAGATTGAAGATAAGAAAGTTCTAATTGATGGTGACCATTAAAAGTAATAAGGGACACACAAAGAGTAGAGGACACTGAGAGACAAATGAATTCTAAGTTGGAGTTCTCAAAAAGTTAAGCTGGAGACACAGAAAGAAGAGAAATTTTAAGGAAATAGTCAAACATGGGCCATATCCACATTGGCTTCTTTGTTTTCTTAACAAATAGCCAGCCTGTCATTACAGATGGGTGTGTTTGTGTGTGTGTGTGTGTGTGTGTGTGTGTGTGTGTGTGTGTTTGTGAGTGTGTGTGTGTGTGTGTCCATTTTTACACAGGCAATCTAGACTAGTGAATGTTTATATTTATGAGACTCCCTAAATCATCACAGAAACCTTGATTTTGTGTAATCAGTTCCAAAAGTAAAGTAAAACAGAAAATGAATATGCTGTGAGATAATTTTGGGTTGGAATGGATCCTGAGTTCCTTCCGTGAGCACTCTTTCCCTGTGATGAATCCTGTGATCTTTTGCAGGTCTCCAATGAGATCCCCAGATAACCATAAAAAGCCCCACAGTGGCCTGTTCCACCTAGCTCTCCTCTAAACACATGACCCCCTACATACCTATGTATAACTTCAGCCTGTCTATAGCCTGGAAATTCTAGTCTTTTACTTATATGTGACCTCATTCTCAGAAAACACTGAAGGTGTAACCAATGCATATATGCTGACCTCTTTTCTACGCCAGTTGTCATGGGTTTCAAATGTTATGAGTTTGCCCACTTTGTGGGTCACTTCCTGAGGAGCCCGTGTACTTCATGGAGGTCTGCCTGGGTTCCATCTATACTCTGAGAGGTTTTTTTTTTTTTCTTTTTTGAGGCAGGAATGCCATGGACTCAGTCATTACAATTTTCCTCTCTAGAATAAGTTTGTATGCTTCAGCATTTGATAATAATCTCTATTGTTGATTAATTTTAATATCTGGGAGAGTTTCTGCAGTAACTGATTCTCTTAGGGATTAGTTGCTGTGAAAAGACACCATGTCAAAGGCCACTCATAAGAGACAACATTTCATTAGGGCTTTTCTACATTTCATTACACGTTCAGAGATTTACTCCACGATCATCAAGGCAGAAAATATGGCACTGTCTAGGCAGACATGGTGGTGGAGAGGAAGTTTAGAATTATGCACCTTCATCCAAATGCTTCGAGGAAAAACTATGTATTTTGCATACAGGTAGGGTCTCTTCCACACTGGTAGAGCTTTAAAGCCCCAGAGTGATATGCTTCCTCCAGCAAGGCCAGACCTACTCCTACAAAGCCACACATCCTCATAGGCCAACTATATTTAGAATGCCACACTGGTTTCATAGCAACTTGACAAGATCTAGAGTCTTCAAAGAGAAGGAGACTCAGTTGAGAAGATGCCTCCATAAGATCCAGCTGTTAGGAATTTTCTTAATTGATGGGAGAGCACCCACTCCATTGTGGGTGTTGACATCCTTGTGGTGGTAGTCCTGGGTTCTTTAAGAAAGCAAGCTAAGCAAGATTAGAGGAGCAAGACAATAAGCATCACCACTCCATAGCCTATGAATGAGCCTCTGATTCCAGGATCCTGTGTTGTTTCAGTTTCTGTCCCAACTTATTTGGTGATAAACAGCAATGTGGAAGTATAAGCTGAATAAAACCTTTGCTATGGAATTTGCTCTTTGGACATGGTGGATCCTTACAACAATAAACATAGTAAGACATTCATCAGAAAAATGTCTAACAGTGCCAATGCCACTTATCTTAAAACCACAAATAATAATGTGTAGACATTTTATTTTATTTAAAGGTAAGATATACTCGTGTACCTACCTGAGATGTAAATGTTCTAGTTTGCTTCTTTCTCACTATGTAGAATACTACAATCAAAAATTACTTGGAAATAGAAGGGTTATAGTCTATCACCGAGGAAGACAAAACAGGAAGTTGTATCAGTAACAGCAAAAAACTGCTTATTGGCTTGCCACTGTCTTAGTCACTCTTTTATTGATGTGAAGAGATACCATGGATAAGGCAACTATTAGAAAACAAAACATTTAACTAGAGGCTTGCTTACATATTCAGAAGTTTGGTCATTCACCAAGGGAGGGATCCCATCACTGGAGCAATAGAGAACTATTGATCCTTAAGCAAAGAGAGAGATTCTGCCATTGCTTTGGCTTCTTGAAAACTCAAACCCATCCTTGTTGACACACCCACATCCTCCAATGAAGCCTCACCTTCTCTTATTCCTTCTAATCTTTAAACTCACTGCCACTTCCCAGTGACTAAGTATTCATATATATGTGTCTATAGAGAACTTTCTTATTCAAACTACCAATTTTCTATGGCTTGATCAGCTTTTATTATTTTAGTACAGTCTAAAAGGCTCCCAATTAAAATGACTACTGTTGAGCTTAGCCACAGTGGTGGGCCCTCCCACATCAATCATTACCCAAGAAAATATCCTATAGACTTACCTAATAACCAAGTGAATAGAGACAGATCTTCAATTGCTCTCTCTTCTCAGGTATCCGTTGATTGTCAAGATTGGGAAAAAATAAAGTCCCATTACAGGAATATTTTACTGACTCCACAACCTACCCAAACATTACTGAACAGCATTTCCTCCTCTCTGCCCCTTCATAGACCCACTTCCATGCATGGCATAAGTGAAGGATAACTTCTTTCATCAGCATGGATACTCAATAATAGGTGAAATGATGTGAATATGTCCTATAGCCACACAACCCCCCACATTCTACTGTGTGTTACACTTACTGGGGTACAACCCAATCTGTCCAATTTCCTGCCAACTCAGCTATGAGAAAAAAAAATCTCCTCATCAATAGATCCAATGAATTTTACCTGATTTCTTTCTCCTGGGGCAACTCAGTGTTATCCCTTCATGCATATATTGGTGTCTTATTCATCTGTAATAAAACCACTACTATTAATAGATACATCACAGGAGATATGACAAATACCAACTCCCATGAGCAGCTGCACAGTTGGCCAAGCCTTTTCAGTGCTTTTTTGAAGTTTCCTTTGTATACTAAAAAATCAATTGATTTCTTTAAGTGTATAATTTAATGATTCTAACACATTTTCACCTCCATTCCATTTTCCCCTCATTTTCTGCTTCTTCATATGATATTGCAATCTATTAAAATACAGTACTGAAGGCAGAGGGAGGATCAGTGTGGGAAGCTGCAAAGTTCTTTATTTCTAAAACAACAGATACACTGTCTGAATATTCCAGATACAACTTTTTGGTAACTTTGGGTCTACTGTTAGCATGAAATTTCTAGAAAAAAAAAACTTAAAGAATTAAGCCATGGTTCCTCTGGACCAGAGAGTTCAGTATCACTAATGAGTCATATTCATGTCAATCATTTTCATCACTGTTACAAGATGCCTAGCAACAAGGAAAACAGGTCCATGGTCACAAGAGTATGAAAGGGGCATGAATGAGCACAATTGTCCAACTTATTGGCAGCCAGTAAACATCAACACAGGAAGCGACCAAATACAATAAACACCTTCCAAGACATGTTCCCAATGACCATGTTCCTTTACAAGTTTCTCACCCCTTCCATTCACACCCATTAATCAACGCATAGATTAAAGGCCTCAGGGTCCAATCACTTTTCAGATTGAGTATATTGTTCTACCTATGAACATTGTACTTCGGACCAAAACCTTCATCAAAGACCCAGGACAGACATTTCAAACCCATTTCACCACAGCATTCTTTATGCTACACAAAGTGATAGGATCTATCTGTCTCTTTAAGGGTATCTCTATCAAGCAGTTCCAAAAGGAAAATGTCCAGGTAAACAGCATCAGCACCTCCAGGAGCTTTTATAAATGTGAGTTCAAGAAGAGCGAAATTGCAATGCAATTTAAGGGTCTTTGTCCCCCATCTCTGCATCTTAAAACCATAGGGTGAACACAGAAATGTAGGTCAAAAGTGTAAATTGCACCTATACTACAACTAATTGGGATGATTTCTAGCCATCTCTAGGTTCTGTCTGTTATGGAGTCCACCAAGTCTGCCTCAAGGCATATTGCCTAGTGTGAAATAGTGCCAGCAGTTGATTGCAAACAACACTATGTGTTGACTTGCATGTAAAATGAGACATGTATAATATAGACATATTTGTACATACACACATACTCACAGAAAGAGGCAAGCAGTAGAGGAGCTTTGTCTTAGGAACTCTCACGGAAGAGATGGTAGAAATCTTGTAAGGCAGAGAGGTCACTGAGACACTGTATGTCTCTATCTGCACAAAATCAGGCCAGTCTGCCTTGCATCCCTAAGTGGTATGGTATCACTATCCATCATCCCCATCTGCGAATATATGGACTATTGATGAAGGATGGAGAATCAGTTTTCATCAAAGGTAAGGCTTTTGTATGTGATAGGTTTGCCATGCTCTACTGGTTTCCGCATGTCCAAGAGTTTAGGGGCAACACAATTGATTTGAATTGGGTTGTATCAAAGGGGAGAAAAGTAGACTTGAACTTGGGAGGAGGATTAAGGTGGGAATGGGTCTGGTTTTAGTCTGGGAGGAGTTATCAAGAGAATTGGAAAGTGAATTCCATCAAAAAAATTGTATGAAGTTCTCAAGGAATTAATTAATGTAGTTCTTAATATACAATGTCTGTACTGAACATATACAGACCACTTATATTTCAATCTCCTAAATAGCAACTCATTTTATAGCACTTACATTACATTAAGTGCAAAAGTAATCCAGAGATTATTTAAAATAAAGAAGGATCAGGGGATATGGCCCAGAGACAATGCCATGTGTGTGTTCAAACATTCACCTACAACACCAGTGCTTATGATTTTGGGAGGGGCAGAGATAGGAAGATGACTGTGGCTTCCTGAAAGCCAGCTCAGCAAGAAACCCAGTCACAAGGGGATAAGTTATGGAGGAAAAGAGTAGATCACACTATACCCTTCCCTAGCCTCTGAACTTACCTGTACAGTTCTCTATGCAGACTCACATAAATATGATTAAAATATGCAAGAGGTTATTTTGCATAGCTTATATTCAAAAGCAATGTTGTTTTAGACTAGAAACCTGAGGACTTTATATCATTATAGTTCCTGGAGCAAACTCCCAAGATATAGATGATGGGTATATCTTCTTACTGTGCAAAGGAAACCTCAGTTAAGTGTGTGTGTCAGTGACTCCAAACAGCTTTCCTCCTCTATGTTCCTTTATATAGCATAGAATGATCTGTAAATAATGAAAATATGAAAACAAAGCTTTTTTGAGATTTTAGGCTTGTGTTAAAATCATATTTATAACATTGTATTAAATGGAAGTGAAATCTTCAGCTCTCAGGAACAATACAGTCAATGCTGTAGGCTTCTGTTTTGTCCCATTGTGAACAAAATTAATTGCACATCAACAGGTCCCACACTTTTAACTAAATCAGGGAGAAGGGCTATGTTTCCGTACAAATAAGTAATGTCAATGTGATTATTCAAGTAGAAATCTGGCAGGGTTAGGATGCGTTTGGCTTATGTGATAGTGATGACTGATTAGTCTCTTGTTATTCAAATAACCCTTACCTCTGAGAAAAGACAAGTAATGATATAAGATATACTACAAAGTGACATGGACACTTATTACTAGATTTCATTTTCCTTTACATACTTTAGTTGTTTGAAAAATTGTGGCCCACAGAAGCTCAAATATTCAAAGGTGTTAGTTTTCCAGGTGGTGAGATGTTAAGAAAGAATTAGGATTTGTATTTTTATTAAAGGAGATTTGTCACTATTCTTTGAAATATCAAAAATCCATCAGGCTCTCTCTCTCTCATTCTTACTCTCTCCTCATTCTCTCTGTCTCTGTCTCTTTGTCTCTGTCTCTGTCTCTATCTCTGTCGCTCTCTCTCTCTTTCATTCTCTGTCTTTCTCTGTCTCTGTTTGTTGTCTGTAGTATTGCTTGTGAGCTCTCAGCTACTGCTCTACACATGTGTGCCTGCGTGTTGCCATGGTGTTTACCATGATGTCCTGGAGTCGCCTTCTGAAACTGTAAGACCACAATTAAATATTTCATCTTATAATTTGGTGTGGTCATGATGTCTCACATCATTAGAACAGTAACCAAGACATCCATATTCCAGTTAATTTTTTCAATCGTTCTGTATTTATTTCATTAAAGTTACCTTTTGTCCATTGAACAGTTTTAAGAATACTTTTAAAGGTCCTGAACAAATAGTGCCAGTAGGAGTGGCACTGTTAGGAGGTGTGGCCTTGTTGAAGTATGTGTGACCCTGTTGGAGTAGATGTGGCCTTGTTGGAGGAAATGTAATACTGTGCTTGTGGACTTTGAGGTCGGCTATGCTTAAGCTGTCCCCAGTGTGACACACAGTCTCCATCTTCTACCTGTGTATCAAGATGTAAAACTCTCAGCTCCTTCTCTAGCATTGTGTCTGTCTGAATGCTTCCATATTTCCAGTCATGATAATAATGGATTAAACCTCTGAAAATAAGTTACAAAGTGTTCAAGAGTTACTGTGATCCTGGAGACTCTTCATGGCAATAAAACCCAAACTAACACAAACACAAACATTCAAAAACACATTTGATATTTTGACTATTCTTGGCCTAGGGAGTGGCACTACTGGGAGCTAATAACCTTGTTGAAGTAAGTTTGGCCTTGTTGAAAGAAATTTATCTTTGTGAACATGGACTTTAATGCCCTCTGCCTAGCTGCCTGAAAGCTAATCATTTCCTAGCACCCTTCAGATGAAGATGTAGAACTCTCAGCTCCAAATGCACGTGCCTGCCAGGATCCTGCCATATTCCTACCTTGATGATAATGGACTGAATTTCTGAACCTGTAAGCCAGGGTAAATTGAAAAGTGTCTCTGCTGATAGTTGGTTGCTATTCCAGAAAGACCAAAAGTTATGACGTACCATCCAGAGTCTGAGAATACATTGGTTTAGCTTCTAGCATTTGACAGAAAACAGAATTAACAAGACAATGAGAATATAAAACTTCGTATTTCATACTTAGAGACACATGGGTTATAGATCTGCGGAACTCAAGGTTTCATGGGTGGTATGGTAGGGTGATTAGTGTCTGTATATGAGTGCAGTGTCTGTTCCCAAGTCTGATGTCACACATACACATATGTTCAGTAATGAGTAGAATATCTTCAACACTTGCTCTCTTAGAGTGAAACCCTCTCACCATTTTGACTAGTTTGACTGGCCAATACACTATTGGGATATCTACCTGTCTCCACCCCACAGTGTTGCAGATATGAATAGACATGCCTGGAATTTTACAGAGGTGCTGAGAATACATGAACTCCACTGAGCCATCTTCTCAGCCCCCAGCAGGGTATTGTTTATTGAAATCAATGATCATATCAGTAGAGAAATGAAAACCAACATGACCCTGATATTTTATCTTACCTCCACCTTACACCAACTAAATGAATTTTAAATATAAATTTAATTTATGTCCAAATGAATCCAGATTACATTCTAATGAAAGATAAAATTGGAGTGTATCCAGATGAAAGCTATGTTAGTATATTTTTGGCCATTTATATGGAGAATAACCTATATTTTCGGTACACTAGGAGAGCAAATGCATGTAAATGAGTTCAACCAAAGAAAATCTTTGTTCCAGTGAATTTCTTTGTAAAATAACGTTGAAAATCATGACATTTCAGTTATATATATTTAATTTTTTTGAGTATGTTATTATGGGAACATGTGAGTTTTCTTGGATTCCGATTGCAGAATTAGAGTATAGGGGACCTGATTATGTGGCACTATTATTTTTTATTAATTAGTTCATTCATTGTCCACCTTCCTACTGTTCCACATCCCATATCTACTGCCCATCCCCTGTCTCCAAGGGCAAGTCCCCATCCTACCGGATCTCTAAACACCTTGATGTCTCTAGTTTGTTGAGAATTTGGTACATCATTTCTGATTGAATAGAGATCAAGCAGATTTTTTTCTGTGTATGTTTTAGAGACCTTCTGATAGTTCATATATGCTGCCTGTTTGGTTGTCTAGCATTTGGGAGAATTCTAGGTCCATAGTATTTGAGACAACTGGTCCTGTCAGCCTCCTTCAGTCTTTCTCAAATTAAACCAATGGTTCTGCAGATTCTGTCCATTGGTTGTTTGCATACATCTGCATCTCACTGTTTCACCTGCTCATTATTTCTTCATAAGTACAGTCATCCTAGCATTAATATTACAAGTATCTGAATTCAGAAACATACAGAGGCTGTGTACTGCAAGCAGGTCTTCTGCAAAAGCAATATATAATATAAGTACTAAAATTGATATCAGTGCTCTACAATATTCTATTCTATGTGATGAAATATCTCTCTCTCTCTTTCTCTCTCTCTCTCTCAATATATATATTCCTCTAACACTTAGTATGAATAAAGATTCTCTTATATTCTCTCCTACAAAGGGGATGATATTGGCATGTCATCTGCAACATTCATTCACTTTCCTACACAGTTTGTGCTTTCTCTTAGCAATCAACTAATATCTAAATCACACATGCACTCAGATTACAAAGTAAGGTATCTGAGCTCATGCAAACTGTTATTCTGAGTCAGAGTAGGGGGAGGACAATTCCAAACTGTAGTTACATCCAAGAGCATGGACTTTAACAACTTGTGAATCAGTAGAAGAAAAGACAATGTATAGACACGGTTGTTTCTTTTGGTTTGGTTTGGTTTAGCTTTGCTTATTTCAGTTACCCACAATCATTATAAGAAACACAGAGAAACACAGATTAATGCCTGTATCTTGAACTGAATGCAAACAGGGGCCTTAGAACCAACATTATATTTCTGTTACAATATACAATATATATTTTTAGAGATTTTTTTTATTTATTAGCTATTATACCCACTGCAACAAGTTTAAGAAATATTCCTAGTGACCCAAATAGCAGCTTTATGATTCAGATGCAGATATTTTCACCCAATCAATGGATTGAAGCATCTGACCCCTGTTGTTGAATTAATGAGGTCAAAGATATTAAAGAAGAGGGCATCCCTGTGGTAGGATCCCTGTCTCAATTAAAGTGTTCCCCCAAGATGTCTGAAATTGTGGCCCAACAAAGAGACAGAATGCACCTGCTGATATGAGGCCTCCAACACACATACCCATCCTTATAAAAGGTGAAAAGCTTGAATCTTTCTTATTTAGAGATTATACATTTGATATACTTCAAAGTCATAAGAGAATGCTTGAGGATTCAACAGAGCATATCTAATTTCACTTTTAGTATAAAGAAAATTGTCACCTTCCTTTGGTCAAATACAGTAGTTAATGTTCTCCCTTGTAGATATCACCAAGATCTAAGGCCATATTTGGGGAAAGGAAAAGACTGAAGCTCACTGAGCCTCACACAGGATAATTTTCTTGGCCACTTCAAAAAGCAAGGAGTGCGAGAGGCATCTTGGGAATAGAAGACTTCTGAGAACCTCTTCTCAGAATGAGACATTCTAAGACCACAGTCAACAGAGGGGAAATCGTGAAAATCTTGGATCCTAAAGTAGAGGTCCCAAGTCTTATTTTCCAGGTTAGAAATGTCCAGTTCAGCTATGGTCATCATGGGAATTTCCTAGGCTCCACTGAGAACTGTAAGACGATTCAGACTCTTCCTCACTAGCTTCCAAGAATTTTCCCCATATACATACCCTGTGTAACAACTTTGAGTGTCCAGGCAATGGTCACAACAATCTCCCAACATGATAAATAGTTATGCATGAATTGATGTTTCCGCAAGGCTGTTTTCAGCTGCACACATCTGTGAATAAAAGATACGAATGGGGCATTTTGATGACCAATTTTGAGGCACAGGATATGGGAGACAATTTCAGTTTTCTATTTTCTGCCCTATCATCTAAAAGGGGAGAAATGTGAGGTGACATTGTTCACATATGTGTTGTGTGGATATCTTGGACAAATGGGATATGTTTAAAGAAAACTTAGTTGATCGGGGTATTTGTGAGGCAAATCCAGTAGAGAATCTATGCTGGTTCTTTAATTGCAGAGGTGGATCTGAAGTGTCCTAGTACAGAGGGTGGAGGTCTGAAACTCCCCTTCTACACAGAAGCTACTTCTGAGAGTCCTTTCAATAGATTTTGATTTCCAAAGGCCCCTTTTGCTGAAACTGAATGTTTAAAATCCACTTGGTAAATGGAAGTAGACAATAGACCCATACTCCTACTGGGAAGACAGGGATTGTTAGATGCCCTTTTATGTAGAATAAGTGGTATAAGTCTCCCATGGTCTAAAAGCCTTTTAAGGAAATAAAGGCTCAAAACTACATGGTTGGAATAGGAATATTCAATGTAAGGTATAATAATACATGTTTTGGGCCACACTTTGCTAATAGGTTCTAGGGCCTTGTTAGTCCTAGGAGAGTTGTGACATTATATTCAGTTTAGTGAGAAAAAGTAAGTTAACATTGGAAAATATGAGCCCCATGTAGGAAAGGAAATCTCTGAATCCCTACTGCAAGAGGAGGACAGAAACTTCTTGAGGCAGACTGTGACGTTGCCATATAAACTTCTGTCCAAGGTAAAGGTCTCTGGTACCTTATACAGTGGAGTATGTTTCCAGCAATGATTATCAATTTTCAATTCTTATTCAGAGTTTTTTTATTTTTTTAATTTTCATAGTTTGTGTTCATTGAGGAGATACACGGAAGCAACATATTCCTTCTTCCAAAGGCTTTTGAGGACTGTTGCTGGCTAGGATACTTCTTTGACTTTATTCATTATCCAGGTCTAAGCAGAATTAATGAAGTTATTTCATTTCTATTGACTTGTGTGGAAACAGATGGCACAGGTACTTTGATCCAGTTTGAAATATCACTATGGGACTTCACACCAGAGTGAACTAGGGTACCTGTTTACAGAAGGAGTCACTTTTGGAAATTTTCCTGATAAGTTAGGGATAAAACTACTTTGACCATATATAGGAATATCATTTTTGAGAAAGAGAATATGTTGGGAGGATAAATAAGATAAGAAAGATCACAGAATCCCTCAGGCAAATGTTTATCTTTGGAATTTGAAGAAGATGTCGAAAACAGCTTATCAAGTGCAAATGAACTCACAATTCAGAATACACATGTGTTCTGAGAAATTAAGGTGTGTTTGCCAACAATCAGAGCATTTTTCTTACGAATTGTTTGGTAACCTCTTGCTCTATGTTCTCTGTAAAGCAGCATGCCAGGCATAGCCAACAAAGAGGGCACTGCTCTATTTCAAGTGACAGGCTTAAAAATAGAAGTTAGGTTAGGGCTTATATATTTACTGTCATGTCTCAGGACATCATTTCAGAGTTGCTTGACATCCCTTCTTTATTTGAGCATGCCTGGCCACCCAGGAAACATTGGAAATTTTAGGAACTCCTAGACTAATAGTCCTGAGGATTCTATTAAGACAAGTAAATTTTCTGAGATATGCATGGTCAAGAGATGTTGATTTAAATTTTCCACAAGCGAAAATAAACATCAACTTTAGTTTTCATGTTAGTGGCTTTTCAGTAGGCTCCCTAAGCAACAAAATTTGTATTAAGACCTTTTCAAACTGAAGGGTGTGTCTATATTTCCCCAATTCAAAGATAAAATGTAAATTTGTTCCTTGTCAGAGTATTTACGTCAAAGATTCTTCATTGAAAAGTTTTTGAACCTAGAGTTTACCTTGAACTGAAGGGAAAATCTGGGAAACATTAGTATATATATTTAAGGTTCAGTTCATAATATCAGTAAGTTGTGTGGGATTCCTCGACCTAAAAGTATGTCCAAAACTCCTTTGGACAAACTGGTATAATCAGAGACTCGCTTTGCTTCAGGGTAAGATCTGATGACTCCTTAATCTAAGACAGATGGAGTAAGTATTACTTGGGGAGAAAGGAGGTGGTGTTGTCCTTGTAACAAGAGAGATGATCAGAGTATGAAAATCTCCATAATAGTTTGTACAAAAAATTGCTTACCTTAACTCATAAGGTCCTCCTTTGCCACACCTAATGGTTCTTCACATTCTGGAGTATCCATATCTTTAGCAGAATTAGCAAGACACCAAATATTGATACCATGATTCATGAAAAGCTTGAGCTACTGTCTTCAGCATGATTGCCTCCTAAGAATTATGTTCAACCACCAGAACTGTGTTAGAATGATGATTTCACACCATGTCATGTGACTGAAGTCAAGGAAGTGGCATAAGGTCCCAGGATTGGCCTCCTCGACTTGATTTATCTGAAATGTGACCAGAGGGAGAAAAATGCTCCTTGTCAGAGGTAAAATATCCCATGGGTTCCCGAACAGAAATTATTTTTTATGAGAGCCCATTGACTCAAAGGGGTGATTTTTAAGACCTCAATCATCACAGGAAGGGAAACACCATAACTGTGGAACCAAGTAAGTCCCTTGATCCTGTTGGACAGTAGGGGAGTATAACTGTTTACCTTCTGTAGAGGAGGTTGGACCAGGCACTCCTTAAATCCACATTTTCAGAGAACTCTAGAAAATTCTTATCCCTGAGGACTCTACTGCACAGTTGACAGCACTCTGAGGTTTGTTCTGACAAGACTGCTCAAAGTCCCTGGATCTGTTCCCTATTTATACTTACAATAGGCCACACAAGTATGGGTGTTGAGGACAATTACCTTTATGATGAGCAACTTAAAGAGAGATGACCTTGGATCTAGGCTGAAGTTTTTATTCATTGGCCATGGGACTTGAAACCAGACTTCTCTGAGTTTATTGGTATTGAAAGGTGTATCCCCTAAACAATAATTTCTGAGAGAGAATCTCTGGTCTATATTAGTTGAATGGTAGACCTGAGTAAGCCATGAACAAAGAGTGAAACTCCTGTGAATTCTTGGTACCAACGGTTTAGTTTTAAGCACACCAGATCTGTACTTGAATGTATGAGACACACTCCTTACTCTCAAATGTCAGTTCTATACTTTCTTCATCAGAGGGCCATGTCTCAGACCCCTCCAGTGCAGACAGAGAAAGAACAAAGTGTTTTTATTCAAGGTCAGCAGACCCCTTTGTCATATCCTTAATGTCAGGGACTACTATGTTTAGAGGAAGTAAGGCTAAGGCCTTCTTCAAAAGATAATCCAACTGGGGGTCAGCCCCCTTGAAATCATGGGATACTTTACTTCTAAGGTTGTGTGACTTGACGGAGTTGCTATTTATGCTTGAAATATAAATTATCCCGGTTCTGGTGGGGTACATCTGAAGCCCCATTGTGAATTCATCAATGCTATTGCATGGTGATATTAAAGAGCCATATTTGTGGCCAAATTAAGATGTTGTTGAAGTCTGAAGTCTTGCTTCTCATGTCATATGTCTCCGGATATCTTCATTCATTGAGGACCTATATGACACCTTTGTTCTGAAGTGATAATTCTGAGGGCAATTAAAGAATGTCTGAAAATTTTGGTTCTCATGAGTCAATGCAGCCTTCAACACTGGTGAGTTTCTAACATATTTGATGTAGAATGGGTATGTCTGAACCACTGTTAGGTTATTGAAGGAAGTTGTGAGGCACATATATTCAATTTCATGTATATGTTTGTACTGTCACTGCCTTCAAACACACCATAAGGTGGCATCAGGTCCCATTTTAGATTGTTGTGAGCCACCATGTGTTTTCTGGGTTTTCAACTCAGGACCTATGGAAAAGCATTCTGTGCTCTTAACTGCTGAGCCATTTTTGCAGCTCCAGCACATTGGTTCTAGACAGCTTAGTTTAAGGTCACTTAGGGAATTGGGTAAAATCTGAGAATACCTATTTCAGCATGGGCAGATCAGAAGACCCTTTGGTATACAGTATTTTGGATGATCTGTGGTTCTTAAGCTGTAAGTCTAAAAATTAATAGAGAAAAATATCTGTATTTGGATTACTGGTTTAGAGCAATTGCACCTCACATATCCTTGAGTCATGGAGAGTGCATTACACCCCACTTCAAGCATAGGGGAATACATCTTAGGGTTCTCTCAAAGAAACACAATTTGGAGGACCCTTTGAAAGGAGGAAAATGTTGATTTATCCACAAATAACCTATTAAAAATAGCATCCATTAGAGGTAGAAAGTCTCATACCACATTTGGGAAAGCAGAAATATCAAACACTCTTGTATCTTTTCAAGATAAAAGGTCAATTTTGGGAGGAATATTTGGAATATTTCATTATCGAGGCTTCCTGGGAACCCAGAATATGAATATCATGCAGGCCATGCAACAGCATAATCAATCGCCAGTATGCTAGGAGGAACTTCCCAGCTATTTCTCCTGGTAAATCAGCTGCCTACTTCTGAACATGGCAAGGCTTACTTGTTTCTACTGGACAACATATAAGTATATGTCCTGGGTTTATGAAATTGCTGGCTACTCTTAGACTCCAGCCATTGAAGCAAATGGGTCCAGATCCTTGGACTGAGGTAATGAGGTCAGAGGATCAGAAAAAGGAGCACTCAATGCACCGTATATCAAGGAAATCGATTTGTCATGGATTACATCAGATCTAGTTAGTCTAGGTCCTCAATGATCAGAAGAAGCACATACTATTCTACATACTATTCTACATGAGCTGGAAATTATATAGCTTATGGCTACAAATTGTTAGATACTCTTAATCAGAAGGGAGGTTTGTTTGTACTTTTAGTCCAAGGGACATATGTGATGTTTCAATGTGCATCTGAAGCAGCTAGGAGTAGAAATTGTAAGATGTAGAGATGGTTGATGAGAAGTAAAAGTTCTAAACTCATGTTGCTCATAAGGGGCAAAGAAAGGGAAAAACAGGGCACCCTGTGGGTCAAAAAAAGAACTGAAAATGCCAGGGTAAAAGAGAGAAGGGCACTGGCCACCCTCTTGAGAAGGACTGCCTTACAGGATCCATTTGGCAAGCTGTAAAGTTCTGGTGTGTCCTTGGGTCAAAGGAGTAATTCGGGAGTGAGGATTAAGTCATAAGCTTCCTAGAGCATTTATGATATCTCTTTTTTCATAGAAAGCATCTGTGAAGCACATTTTTTTTAGATTGGGCATTTGAGAGCCTGCCTCTTTCAGGCTAAAGCATTCTGAGCCTTACTGAAAGAGGACACATAGCCAATGTCCCTTTGGTGAGAACTGAAAAGTCTGAGTTCACAATGCTCAGACTGATATGGTCTGACTTTCCCTTTTAGGGGAGAAGAAAGAACTACAGCTCCCCTTTTGCTCCGTGATCCTTTTGAAATTGATTTTGATATGATGTATATATTTGTGGCCTCCTAGGACAGAAGGGTCACAAAGGGACACCCAAATTCACATTGTAATGATTGTTTTCTCCCTGGGCAAGAGAGAGCAAGTATCATGTCCTGTGTTTGAGATGTTACGTGTAATTACTTTGCATAACAGGGAATGAAGTGGCACCTCCATTTGGAATTCATGGATGTATGAATCCCACTAGGAAAATAGCCAATGCTGTGGGCTCCCATTTTTGTATTAATGGAAGTTATGTGTTTCTCTCTCTTTGGCAGTAGAAACATGTTTTGAGCACTACTTAGTAAAAACAGGGTGGTTGATATCCTCTTGGGGTGATGACAAGAATTTGACACCTCTATGGGGACTTTCTCCATCTGGAGATAACTCAATGCCTTCTTGTTCTGCAGGAGAAGTTTACAGGGCTATTTGGGTATTAGAGGCACTACTCTCTCTCCTCCTATTAAAAGTAGCATTTCAGAGAATCTCATGAGGAGACATGAAATGTCTGAGGCTCTCTTCATGAGGAATAGAGTGGTTTATGTGCACTTTTCTCTAGGCATGGATCATGGTTTGCCACTCTCATGTTCTGAATGGGAAGCTTGACTGTCCCATTGTTCAGAACGGTCCTTTTCTGATAAGATAAAATAGATTTGGATGGTCTGTATTCACCTTGGTATGGTGGAGGACTTCTGAGGCCCTCCTCATGAGATGGTGAGCATCCAAAGGCTCCTTTAGCAGTATCAGAAGTAGTGAGGGTTATGGTAGTCACAGTTTTAAGATTTGCAACTTTTTTTCTTAGAAGTGCAAGATCTTACCAGCATTTTGGAATAGTGGCAGTGTTTCCACCTAGCATCTTTTTAGAGGACAGGTTTCAGGCCTGCTTGATCTACAGAGGAAAACATTAGTCTTATTTTTTGCAGTATAGAATTTTTGGGACAACCCCTTGGATGAGGAGAATAACTGAGATCTTTCTTATAAGGAATGCTAGATGTGAAACTCAATTGTGAAGATTAAAAGGGGGAGATGCTTCTTGGAGGAGTAGAGGTAGGACTGGATTCCTTTCAGCATACTTGGAAGATGTGAGGCTACCTTTGGCAGAAGAGATGCATTTTAAAACATCAAGTTCTGAGAGGCAGTATCTGATATCTCCTTCTGAAAATGAGACATGTTTCAATGTCCTTTGGTTAGAATTGGAAGTACTCGGGCTCTTCCTCTGATAAGAGTAACTATCTGGCCATCTTCATGAGAAGGGGTTGGAATTAAGTCCCTGTCTGTACAAAGTGACAGTCTGGGAAATTCTGTTGAAAAGGAAGTACCCACAGTGTCTTTTCTAGATGGCATAGGTTCTAGAATCCCCTTAGCTAGTTGAGAAAGTTCTAGATATTCCTGGGCTAATGTTGGTGTTCCAAGGATCCCTTGATCAGATACTAAAGGGCTCAGCCCATCTACATTGTGTTTCATAAGACACAGAGACCCTGGAACAGATAGCAAAGATTCTAGAGACCCTGCCACAGATTCTGAACTCTTAGAAACAGATTGGTTACATGGCAGAGATTCTTCCAACTCTGGACTAAGTGTTGAAGAAACTGGTAATCTGGGAGAATTTTATGTGGCTGACAAAGATTCTATGATCTCTTGGGTGACAGATGGTATTTCCTCACGGTTTTGCATACTTGGCATTGTTTCTAGTTTTTCCTTCGCAGAATTAGAAAGTCCAAGATCTTAGGATCAGATGGTGAATATCCTAAAGCCGCATTTTTCTAACAAGGTCCTGGAGACTCTTGGGATAACAAGGAAGTTTCTGAAGGCCGTTGGGCAGATGTTGATGTTCCTACTACACCATGACAAGACAGGGAAGGTCTCTGAGTCAATACGACAGGTTGTGACACTCTCAAATATAATTGGACAGATAAAGGTGATCCTAGATGCACTATGGTAGATGCTGAAAATTCCAAAGCTCCTGGTGTAATATTTGCTATTCCTGGCTTGTGTTTTGTACAGGTGCAACCTTTCATATTCTCCTCTAAAGGACAGGCAAGGGCCTCCAGCTTTTTGAACAGATAACAAAGGTCCTGGATTCACGTGAACAGATAGGGACATTGTCAAAAGCTCTAGGGTAGATCATAGAGATCCTAGGGTTCCCTGTCCAGATAAAGAAATTGCCATGGATCCTTTGGAAGAACCTGACATATCTGAAGCAGTTGGATCTGTTTTTTGTACCCTTTGTGGAGTATTCAAATACTCATTTGGTCCCTGGTATGAAGTCAAAGGCCCCTCTGTAGGTTTAGAGAGATCTAAAGGTTCTTCTGTGTAAGGAAAGGAATCAAAAGGATTAGGGAAGAAAGTAATGAAATAAGTTGGGCAAAAATTGCAAGTGCCAGAAGTGAGTCATTGTATATCACATATCCTGAGATAGCTGTTGAATTTTTTTTGTGCACCTGATGCAAATGAGGAATATTCTAGAGTCCCCTAGGAAGATGGCAAAGGTTCTACAGAGCCTTGTGCAGTTGCCAAAATACTCAGAGATTCTTGGTCAGATCTCAAAATCCTTGCAATATTTTGAGTAGGGTGGGTATATCACTGACACACTGAGGAATATGGTGAGTCTGCTACTGTGTAGTGTGTAGATGTGGACTGAGTTCCTATACATTGTTTATGTAAAGAAGGATTTGAGAGCTTTTGGGAAGTTGTAGATTGTTGTATATACCTTTGTGGACATGTGGACAGATATAAGGTCCTCTTTGCAGAGAGAAAGGGACTCAAACTTTCATGAGAATAATCAGAAGATGCTGGAGTCACTTGTTAAGTGGAAAAAAGACCCAGAGGATTATGAGAACATTCAGAACATTGTGATGTATTCATCATTGCCTGGGCTGAGATAGAAAGTTTCAGAGGCCCCT
>OFHA01001132.1_pt1 | contig 19802 bp, 16 predicted proteins | sample 1521891 | NCBI WGS metagenome assembly OFHA01 (sample SAMEA3504089, study PRJEB24116) | mouse gut metagenome | biome: mouse gut; feature: mouse-associated habitat; material: faeces | place: Denmark | collected 2011
TCAATGATATTCTGGATCACTACGAAAACTACCGGGCCAATCTGCTGACGGGCAAGGCCATGATCGTGGCCTACTCCCGTCCCATTGCCATGAAGATATACCGGCGCATCTTGGAGTTGCGCCCGGCGTGGACGGAGAAAGTGGCGGTTGTGATGACCCAGGGCAACAATGACCTGGAGGACTGGCAGAAGATCATTGGGAACAAGGCCCGAAAGGACGAGCTGGCGAGAAAATTCAAGGACAATAGATCGCCTTTGAAAATTGCTATTGTGGTGGATATGTGGCTGACCGGGTTTGATGTTCCATCGTTGGCGACGATGTATGTGTACAAGCCTATGTCCGGCCACAATCTGATGCAGGCCATCGCCCGCGTCAATCGCGTCTTCCAGGACAAAGAGGGTGGGCTGGTGGTGGACTATGTGGGTATTGCTGCCGCCCTCAAGCAGGCAATGAACGACTACACCGCCAGAGACAGGAAAAACTACGGCGACACCGATGTCAGCAAGGCCGCCTATCCGAAGTTCTTGGAAAAGCTCTCGATTTGCCGGGATTTCTTCCATGGCTATGACTATGGGAGGTTTATGTCCGGCAATGATTTTGAGAAAGCGAAGGCTATCAGCGGAGGTGTCAACTTCATTCTGGGCAAGAGTGTTGCGGAGCATGACCTGCCCGAAAATGAGCGGACGCAGAATGTTTATGTCAAAGAGGCGTTGCTGCTCCGGCAGGCTCTGACCCTGTGCGGCAGCTTGGTGGATGAGAGTACCCGTTTTGAGGTTGCGTTTTTCGATGCGGTCCGTACAATGATTGTCCGCTTGCAGTCTGGTGGAACGGGGAGGAAATTCACCCTGCCCGAAGTGAATGAGCGGATCAACGAACTGTTGAAGCACAGCATTAAAAGCGAGGGCGTAATCAATCTTTTCTCCGATGTGAAGTCGGAGTTCTCCCTGTTTGATCCGAAGTTTCTGGAAGAAGTGGCAAACATGAAGGAGAAAAATCTGGCGGTGGAGTTGCTGAAAAAGCTGATTGCGGAACAGGTTTCCGTTTACCGCAGGACGAACCTGGTCAAGTCGGAAAAGTTTTCTGAGATCATCCAGAGCGCCATGAACCGTTATCTGAACGGAATGCTTACCAATGAGGAAGTTATTGAGGAACTTCTGAAGCTTGCCAAGGATATTGCGGCGGCAAATGCGGAGGGCAAGGCGCTGGGGCTGAACGCGGAGGAGCTGGCCTTTTATGACGCGCTTACCAAGCCCCAGGCGGTCAAGGATTTTTACGAGCATGAGGAATTGATCGCCATCACCAAGGAATTGACCGATCTCCTGCGGAAGAACCGAACCATTGACTGGCAGAAAAAAGAGAGCGCCCGCGCCGGTATGCGCAAGCTGGTTAAGCGGCTGCTCAGACGGCATAAGTATCCCCCGGAGGGAATGGATGATGCTGTGCAGACTGTGATAGGTCAGTGCGAGATGTGGACAGATAACTTCCAGGGGCAAGACTATTTCTTGAGACGTTAATTAATTCAAAAGATAAAAACCTATTACGGAGACAGATGTTTTAGGTTTTATCAATTTAATTAGAAACAGGGAGCATTGCCATGGCAGACAAACCGAACTCAAATGTTATTGAACTGGCGTCAATTAACAAATTAAAGGATGCTGTTTTAAGAACTGAAATAATTGAACCAGAAATCCACGAAAATGACAAGACCCCATCTTGGGACGGGGAACTACGGCTTTATAAGTCAAGAGAGTCATTTAGTAAAAATCGACTCGTAGGCAGGATTCCTGTCCAAGTTAAAGGAGCCTGGGTGGAGCGGTTTCAAAAGAGCAGAGCATCATTTCAATTTAATGTAAGTGACTTGCAGAACTATTTAACAGATGGCGGTGTCATGTTTTTCTTGGTTCAAATAAAAAGCTATGATGCATATAAAATTTATTACTCGGCATTGCTTCCCTTTGACCTTAGAAAGTTGGTAGAAAGAGCAGGCAAACACCAAACGGCACAAATAGAGCTTGAAGAATTCCCCGCCCGAGATAAAGATGGTATGCTCAGAATACTTCATGCATTTCTTGAAAATAAGAAAAGACAGGCAACATTATTGCCTGATGTCTTTTCTTTGCAAGATATACAAAAAAAGAAAATAGAAATTGAACGATTCGGATTTTCGCTCCCACAGGCAGGATTTCAGAGTAAAGATGAACTTTTTGATGAATTGCTAAAGCGTCCACAGTATGTCTATGCAAAACCCAAAAATATAAGTGCCACCTTTGCAGTTGACAAAATAGCTATTGCTGAAATTGTCGAGCATCGAAATAATCCGGTCAAAGCTAATGGAGAAGTCCTATACGATCATATTGACGTGGTACGACTACCAAGCCAGAAGAGACTTTACAAATTGGGAACAGACGTTACAATTTCAATTGATAAAAACAGCTTTAACATCAATTATGCATTTCAGGGAACATTGCATGAACAAATATGTGAAACAAAGTTGATATTGGCGTTGATGAAAAAGCAGCCAATTATTATAGGTGGACGGAAACTCCCAACGGATTTTTCTCTTGATTTTCATGAGCATACTATAGATGATGCTTCAGATAGATTAGCGGCTCTTCTACGGATAGACAAAGCACTGAAAGGCATTCATATTAAAAAAGATTTGAATTTGGGAAATTTATCAGAGAAAGAGTGGCGAGGTTTAAATCATCTAGTCAACGGGATCATGGAACAACAACCAGTTCCATTTAATATTAATGGGGAGGCTGGAATTGGAAAACTTTCAATAGGAAACATGACGGCTTTACTTGCCACAAAAGAGGCACCCAATAAAACTGGGTTCCTAGTAACTGACTTTTTTGCAGTAACTGACTTAGTTTTGACCAGAAATGGAATGCCAATAGATGAAGGTTGCACAGTCAGTCCATATGTAATGGTAACAGAGGATTTGCTTAATACTATTGATAACATAGATTTAGAAGAGATAGTCCCTTCTATCAAAAAATTTCCATATACTACTTTGTATAGTGAAAAAATTGTTCTTCTAATTCTTGAGCTTTTGAAATATTTCGATGCTGAAAATAATCCCGTTATCTTGGATATTATAATTCAATTAATTGATTTTCTGAAAAAGAACGATAAATCTCAAGATGAGCTATATGAAATAAATCGACTTCAAACAGAAAAACGAAGACGTAAGCTATCGAGAGAAGAAATTCATTACCTCATGTCAATGAAGCAATCTGGGATTCCTTTGCAATACCAGTTAGCTGCTAATATTCTCCTTGAAAGTTTTCAAGAGGCTCAAATGATATATGAGATGTTTCCCGTTAGCGAACGTCAAATTTTTGATACTTTCCCAATTAAAAATCTCTGGAAAAATTAAAAGCGGTTAATATGTCCTTGACAAATCACTTCTCAAAAGCTGATTTTACAACGGTACGCTGATGAACATTTTTTCCTGAACACCCGCTTTTTCGTGGATGATGGATTTTCCGGGGTCAGCTTCGAGCGTGAGGGACTTCAAGCCATGCTCCGTGAAGTTGAGGCCGGAAATGTGGCGACGGTCATTACCAAGGACTTATCCCGTTTGGGCCGGAACTATCTGAAAACCGGGGAACTTATCGAAATCATTTTCCCGGAGTACGATGTGCGGTATATTGCCATCAACGACGGCGTGGACACAGCGAGGGAAGATAACGACTTTACCCCGTTCCGAAATATCATAAAGAACAAACGCTGTTTGGGAGGGGGAACAACGAATGGTGATTCCATGAATATATCAAACGGTTAAGACTTCAGATTCTACTGCATACTGCTTTTACTCGACCAGACCTACAAAGCGGTAAAACACTTTGATGTCCTGTCTGCGCTGCCCGTCTACAACGGTGCGCTCACCGACTTCAATATGGTCTATCAGCTCGTCGATGGTAGCCCGGTCAAGGTCCTGCAAGTTCAAATACTTTCGGATGATCGCCGTCCAGTTTTGAATGGCGGCGGTTTTCTGCTGTGCCTTATCTACCTCGGACAGAAGCGCGTCCAGGCGTTCCGCCTTGGCAAGCCGCTCCTGTTCGTTTTTTTGCGTCAGCACCATGAATGTGCTTTCGCTGACCGCACCACTATACTTATCTTCATAAAGTTTCGCGGTCATGGTCTCCAACTCCTGCACCCTGCGGCGCAGCTTGCTGATCTCCTGCTTGGCATCGGCCAGACGCTGCTCGTCATAATCCGCGATCTTGCGTTTGAGCCTGTCCACTACGGCGGCTTCATTTACTGTCACCGCCTGGGCTTGGGTCCTGATTTCCGCAATCACGATTTGCGTCAGCGTCTGCTCATAAATCCTGTGCCACGAACATACGCTCCGGCCCGACTTGCCATAGGTTCCGCAGAAATAGGAAACATAGCGCTTTTTCGTGCCGTTCTTGCGATGCTGTGTTTCCGCATTGGCGCATAAAGGAGTTTTGCAATCGGCGCATACCAGCTTGCCAGTAAACAATTTCGCAGTAGGCTCCTGCCTGCCAACAGAATGAAGGCTTGCCGCCTCGTTGATCTTCTGAACGGCCTCCCATTCCTCTGCGGTGACAATGGCCTCATGCAGCGCCTCATGGCGAATCCACTCGGTTTCCGGCTTGCCGATCTGCGTGTGGTCCTTATAGGAACGGGTGCCGGTGTGATTCATTACCAGCGTCCCTTTATAGACCTCATTGTGGAGAATGGTTTTTACCGTTGCATAGGTCCAGAGCTGGGCGGCTTTGCAGCCGTCCTTGCCGTTGATCTGGCTCCAGTAGACACGCGGCGAGGTAATGCCATCCCGGTTGAGGGCGGCGGCGATCTGGCCGTAGGCCGTACCCGCCAGCCGCATATCATATATCCGGCGCACGATACCGGCAGCATACTCATCAATGACCAGCTTGTGCTTGTCCCCGTCGCTCTTGCGGTAGCCGTAGGGAGCGTATGCGGAAATGAATTGACCGCTGGCCTTTTTGCTGTGCAGCACTGATTTGATTTTACTGCTCAGGTCCCGCAAATGGTAATCGTTCATCAGACTGCGGAAGTGGAGCATATCCGTGTTATCGCCCTCGCTGTCCAAACAGTCCAGAACAGAAACAAACCGGCATCCCAGGCTGGGAAACACAACGTCTGTGTACCGGCCTACCTCCACGAAGTCCCGTCCCAGGCGGGAGAGGTCTTTGACGAGAATGAGATTGATAATGCCGTTCCGGGCGTCCTCCAGCATTTCCAGAAATCCGGGCCGCTGAAAGTTGCCCCCGCTGTACCCATCATCACAATAGGTCTTGGTCTCCACCCAGCCGTTGAGCATGGCGAACTTGGAAAGAAGCTCCCGCTGATTTTCAATGCTGACGGATTCATCAGCAGGGATATAGTTCCTGGCCTTGGCGGAGTTGGAGGCATCGTCCACGCTCAACCGGCAGTAGATACCCACCTTATACAGCTTGTTCATACCGCCGCCCGCCTTTCCTGGGACAACGCATCATCCACACAGCCAACGTAACGATAAAACACCTTTACGTCCTGGACGCGGGTATTGCCGCACTTTTGGGCCTCGCCAACCTCGATACGGTCCACCAACTCAAACAGGATGGTCTCGTCCAGCTCGGTGATCTCCGTATAGCGCCGGATGATCTCGGCCCACTGGTCGGCGTCATGGCGGTTCTCCAACTGCGTTCTGACCTTCTGCTCCAACTCCGGGAGGGCGGCGGCTTTCTGCGCCCGCTCCGTCTCGTACTTCTTCATCAGCGTCTGGAACACCGTAGGCGGGACAACGCCAGCGCATTTATCCTCATAGAGATTCTGCATCAGCTTTTCCAGCTCCGCGACACGGGCGGCGGTCACTCTCAACTCCTGCTCATAAGATGCCGCACGGCTGTGCTGCTCCTTATCCTTCATGCGGATGATCTGCGTCAACAGCCGCTCCCGGTCATGGGCGGCATATCGGGCCTTTTCCCGAATATCCTCCAGCACGATCTGCGTCAGCACATTCTCATAGATGGTATGGATGGTGCAGGCGCTTTTCCCGCTGCGGGAATAACTCCCGCACATGAAGGAGCTGTACCGTCCTGGACTTCCATCTTTATAGGTAAACCGCTCTACCTGGTTTTGCATTTTGAATCCACAGTCCGCGCAGTAGACCAAGCCAGTGAAAATGCTCTTGATACCGTCCGAGGTTTCGGACTTCCGCACCTTCTTCTGGTCGATGCTGACAACCGTATCCCATACCTCGCGGGAGATGATCGGCTCATGGGTCCCCTCCACACGAATCCACTGGTCTTTAGGCTTCGCTACCAGCTTTTTGGATTTGTAGGAGACAGTGCCGCATTTCCCTTGGACCATGTTGCCGATATAGGCTTCGTTGCGGATCATCACCTTAACAGTGCTTTCGTTCCACAGGTGGTTGACACGGCGGGGGTCGGTGCGGCCCTGGCGCTGATAGTACAGCTCACCGGGCGGCTGGACACCCTCGGCGTTCAAGGTGGTGGCGATCTTTCGGAACGCCATGCCGGAGGCCCGCATAGCAAAAATACGGCAGACCAACGGCGCGGTTTCCTCGTCGATGATGAAATGGTGCTTGTCCAGCGGGTCACGCTTGTAGCCGATGGGCGGATATGTACCCATGTACTTCCCGTTCTCGGCGCAGGCTTTTTTGACCGCTTTCACCTTTTTACTTGTGTCCCGGCTGTAAAACTCGTTAAATAGGTTCAAAAAACACATGACATCGGTACTGCCGTCATTACTCATGGTGTCGATGCCGTTGTTCAGAGCGATAAACCGGCACCCGATGGACGGGAACAGGTAATCGGTGTACTGGCCGAACTCGATGTAGTTTCTGCCGAACCGGGACAGGTCCTTGACGAGAATGACATTGATACGTCCGGCCTTTGCGTCAGCGATCAGGCGCTGAACGCCGGGGCGCTGGAAGTTTGTTCCAGAGTAGCCGTCATCCACATAGGTGTCCACTTCATTCCAGCCCCGCTCCCGCACATACCGCTGAAGCAGCAGCTTTTGATTTTCGATGCTGACGGATTCCCCGTCCCGTTCATCGTCATTACTCAGTCTGCAATAGATGCCGACATTGTATGCTTTCTCGATCATTGTTTTACCTCCCGATCAGCCAGATTCATACCCTGTGCGGCGAATGGCTCCTGCCGGATTGTTCCGGCAGCACCTATTATAGAATAGGGAGCGCATGATGCGCAAGGATGCGGCCAGCCGCGAGGAAATGTTGGGTATGGTTTAGGTGGTAGTGTGGCAGGGCGTCAGCTCCGCCATAGCGCGGCGGACCGCCAACTGCTCCAGGGTCTCGCCCAGGTCTTTCTCGCCGGTGAAAACGCTGGTCACTCGGTACAGCGTCTTACCGATCTTAATTTCTTTGTACGAAGTGTTGATGCTGGGATTGGTCTGGTCTTTCATATTGACGCACCTCCGTCCGATAACAGACCGATGCTTAAACTGCAAAATGCAGATAACTTCCGTTAAGAAAACAGCCGCGCCGGACATTGGCGGTGCCGCATGACTATCGCGGCGCAGTTCCGGCGCGGCTGCTGGTTTATTTCCGTTTCGATGCAGTTTCACCGTATTTGCCACGCACCCCCGGCGAAAGGGGATATTGCAAGCCGCCCCTGGCAGGGCTGTCATAACTCCGCAGCATCGTTCTGAACGTGTGCCGCAGGGTTCCGTCTCAAGTCTGTGGACGGGCGTGAGCAAGTGTCATTATCCCCCGCGCAGTCATCGCGCCCGGTGTGCCAAACCGGGTCCAGGACTTACGTTGATCGCTTGGCCAGCTTGTCCATCACCTCCGAAAGCTGGCGGTCTTGGCGGCGCGTCCTGTGCCGCTGGTACGCGGGTTTTGTGCTTGCAATACCGTGTATTCAATTTTCGATGTACGAGTGAAGGTGAGGGAAAATGCGTCCTTCACCTACCGTCCTCAAAATGGGGTTTTGGCAGGGACATCAATCACTACTTTTCAAAAAATTTTGGAGCTTCTTTTTTGCCGCAGCCAAGCACTCAACAACACTCTGGTGTTTCACATTCTCGGCCTCGGCAATTTGCCGCACCGTCAGTCTATCCACGCAGTACAGCCAAAGGCGGCGGCGCTGGGCTGGGGTTAGGCAGTTTTCAAGCCCCTGCATGAGCAGACGGCGCATTTCCTCGCGCTCCTGCTGTTCCAGGGTTTCTATCAGCGTGTCCTCCGGCGATTGGACGGCGGTAGCCTTTTCAGACAGGCCGTGTAGGGACAAGGTACGCTTGGAGAGCGCGATGCCCGCGTTCTCAATCTGGTGGTAACTCTCGTCAGACCATGCTTTCCACTGTTGAAATTCCTCCAGGCTGGAGAAATCCGCCAGAGTGAGCTGTGTCAGCGTTCCAGCGGCGTCTATGTAAACAATGGCGTCCGGGTCTTTCTTGTTCAGCGCATAATCGCTTTTGGGGTCAAACATTTTGTTTCCTCCGTTTCATTCGTTGATGGTGTTGCGGGGGTAGGCACATCGAAACGGAGGTGGCGGGCTGCGGCACCCGCAGGGATTTACTTTCTTCCCGAAGATTCGACAAAGCAGAAGGCCGGGTACTTCCGTTGAGTACCCGGCCTTCTGCCGTGTATCTGAGTGATAGTTCTTGCTTACATGCCTATACAGTTCCGATTGATGGGCAGAATAGGTCGTACTATCCGCAAGGATTTTTTTGACAATTCACTTTCTGGAGTAACCGGAACAGCTCCAGCATATAAAGCAAAAGCACCATAGCCATCTCCTTAAACGGCGGCTATGGTGTTTGAGCGCACAGAAGCGTTCCGCAAAGCTGCCGTTTTTTTGACAGCCTCCCGGAATCGTTTTTTCTTGAAAAGTTCGGCAAGAATCGGAAATATATTGCTTGATAGTCGGAATTGTATGGGGATTCATTTTGCGCTTTCCGAACTATACAATACAGTAGAGGTGAAGAATTATGCCGAATGATGTCTTAGTAAAGGGTGGAGCGCGGTTAAGGGCGATCCGAAAGGAACGAGGATACACACAGGAACGATTGGCAGAGTTGACAAAGCTCTCTACTCGCCACATCGCCGGAATCGAAAAGGGAGAAGCAAATCCGTCATTCGAGGTGCTTTATACGATTATAACGGCACTTGGCACTTCCTTTGATGCAATCTTCAATCCGGCAGATGAACAGTTTGAGCGCGAAATCCAGGAGATCGCTGGGCTTTACCGGGCTTGCCCGGAACAGGGGCGGCGGCTGGTCCTGGCCGCTGTACGCGCTATGGCAAATGAGCTGATAAACATAGGAGAGACGAACATTGTAGACCGTATGTAGGTATCGGATTAAGCCATAGTTGCCCACTCTCGATCCAATCGTCTGCCCAAACAGCTCAATATTTCATTTGAGATTGTCCCGGCCTGTTCCGCAACATCGCAGGCCGTAATCTCCCGCTCCCCGGATGCTCCGATAAACACCGCAGTATCTCCAGAAACAACGGATGGAATATCCGTCACATCCAGCAAGGTCTGATCCATGCAAATACGTCCCACAATCGGCGCTACATACCCTTGGACTAATGCGGCTCCGACGCCATTGGATAAGCAACGGGGTATTCCGTCTCCGTACCCAATGGCGGCGACCGCAATTTTTGTATTTCGTTTTGCTTGAAATTGATGCCCGTACCCAGCACCCTCTCCCTGTGCAATCTCTCTTATCAAGGTTATTCGGGCTTTCAGCGAGAGGACTGATTTCAACACAACACCGGCTTTCTTCCATTCATCGGTTGTACTCAACTGGCCGTAGAGCGCAATCCCGGCTCGTGCGTAGTCACCACCGATTTCAGAACAATGGAGCAGGCCGCTGCTGGCAAGAATGTGGACCTTGGGGATTTGACAGCCAATGTGTTTTAGGCGGTTTATCGCCTGATAAAAGGCTCTGCCTTGCGTTAGGGCGGCTTCTCTGTTTGATGGCAGGGAAAGATCATCTTCATATAAATGGGTATAAACTCCCTCTATGTGAAGAAACTGGCAAGCAAATATCCGCTGAATTTTATCCAGATTTTCGCAATTCTCCCCCAGCCGGTGCATCCCGGTATCGATCTTGACATGTACCCTGATCTTTTTGCCGTAACCGTTTAATTTTTTTCCGTAAGCATAATCCACCACGGTCTGAATCAAATCATATTTACGCAATAAAAAAAAGTCCGCCGGATGCGTATAACCGAGCACCAGTATCTCCCCCGTAATACCGCCCTTCCGAAGTGTTACCCCTTCCGCCGCACACGCCACACAGAATGCGTCAATACCCGCTTTCTGTAATTCTCCTGCGATAAGTATCGCCCCATGGCCGTAAGCATCCGCCTTCACCGCAGGCATAAGACGCTGTCCGGGGACAAGCAGGCTCTCCAGCAGCCGTACATTCTCCATAAGATGTTCCCGGTCCAGTTCGATCCAGGCGCGCCCTTTTGCAAAACAGAAGCCTTCCTTTTTGCCTCTTGCCGCCGCAATTCTCCCTTCCATCACTGCCGCCGCGCAGCCGCTGCCCAGGGACACCGCACAGACAGCCAGATAATGCAGCAGAGAATTTTCCACAAGCAGGCTTTCCAAATGAACCGCCTTTGCCCCGCCCCTCACCAGAATAATGCAGAGCGGATGCAGCAGATAGATCCACATCGAAACCGAACGAAACCATTTCACCGGTGCGATCCTCAGAGATATCAAAAGCCGGAACAGAAAAAACATCACGGCCGGCAGCATCACATACATGCTGTCATGCCTCTGCATTTTCAGACCGTGAAGCAGCAATCCCTCCGCCGTCATCAGTCCAAGGCAAATCCCGAAACATGCCATATCCACAGCGATCATATCTCTGTGTTTCTTTTTTGCAGCCCGGGGCTCCTCCCTTCCCGGCATACGCCCCCTCTCCCGCCTGTCTTTATGCTCCATACGAGATATCCCCGCTCCCATCACCAAAAACAGGGGCGCGTAAAACAAGCCGTTTCTTGTATGGGAGGAGACGGAAAACAGCAGTTCATACGCCGATTTCAAAACCGGAATCTGCTCTGCCGCGCCGTAATAACTGTCCCCGAAAAGCCCTGCCAGATACAGCAAAAACGACACCAGTGTCATGACAAAAAACGGAAGCTTTTGCCCCAAAAGCAGAACAACTGCCACGCCGAGCATCGTCGCTGGCAGATACCACAGATGATAAAACGTCCCCTCTATCAGTATCATCCGCAGCAATTCTCCTGCCCCCGCCTCCCCGATCTGCCCCGCATATATATTGACGGGCAGATAAAGCAGTATTGCCGCGCCGTACAGGATAAAAAGTTTCCTGAACAACTGTTTCAGCGGACGCAGATCCATAGAATGCCGAAACAGATACTGCGGCAGCAGAAAATATCCCGTCACCATAAAAAAGAACGGTACCGCCACCCTCGCAAACACTCTTGTCAGGATAAAATCCGCCTCTCCGCCAAAGGAAGCAAGAGGCGATGTATGGATCGCCGCCACCAAAAAAGCCGCTGCCATCCTGAAATAATCCGTCCCTCCATATTGTTTTTCCATCGCCATAACTTCTCCTTTTCCGCTCTGCTTTCTGCTTTTCAATCCTTTCTTCACCTCCCTGCCCCATCATACCGCCGGCCATGCGAAAGGCGTCCCAGCATCTCAATATACTCTTCCAGACAGACGCCGTACTTCTTCATCCTCTCCGCATGAGGCGCTCCTACATATCTGAAATGCCACGGTTCCTGAGAAATCCCTGTGATCTCCTCCTTCGCCTTCTGATAGCGCTCAATAAACCCGTAGGCCGCCGCTCTCTCCCGAAACCTCTGGCAGATTCCCTCATAGGGAAAATCAGGACAGATAAAATCCACCTTTTCCTGTTTCAGTCCAAGATCAATGGCCAATCCCGTCTGATGTTCACTGCATCCCGGCAGTGCTACAAATTTTCGGGTAAATTCCTCCCCCTTTTCTTTCAGAGAACTGTCAAAAATGTCCTGCTGTTCTCTCAGAGACCGCCATCCGCTGACAGGTACGATCCACTCCCAGCCTTTTATCTCTTCCATCAGTGCGGAGAGATGTATAACCGCCTGTTCTTTCAAAAGAATCTCCGGCGCCTGCGGATGTACCGGATAAAGCCCCTCCTTCGTCTCCTCCTCTATGTATGGGTGCGATGCATTCACCAAAACCAGTTGTTCCGAATATATATTATTATTGTTACAATATACAAATCTGCCCATTGCTCCTGTTTTTCCTTCCCGCTGTTTTACTTCCTCCCGATATCCTCTTTTTCCTTCCCGCCAATCATAGCGCCTCCTCCAAAACAGCCGAAATAATCTCCTCAAAGGAGAACCCCGCCGCCTTCATCATATTCGGAAAACGGCTGTGCGCCGTAAAACCGGGAATCGTGTTGACTTCATTAAAGACAATCTCCCCCTCATCTGTCAGAAACATGTCCACCCGGGCAAAGTGCCTGCAGTCAAGCGCCCGGTATATGATCTTCGCCGTCTCTTTGATTCTATCCGCGGTCTCCTCCGGAATCCTTGCCGGCACATGGATCGCCGAGGTTTTCAGCGTATACTTCTCCGTAAAGTCAAAAAAGCCTTCCGCCAGTTCGATTTCATCCACCTCGCCCACCATAAGCTTTTCTGTCCCCAGGATTGCGCAGCCCACTTCAAAACCTGAAATACACTCCTCCACAATGATCCTTTCATCGTAGGCAAAGGCAAGGTTCACCGCCCTTTGCAGCCCGCTCTCATCGGATACTTTCGTAATGCCGTAGGAAGATCCTGCCTTCACCGGCTTTACAAACAAAGGATAACCGATCTTTTCCGCCTGCCGGCATATGGTATCTAAGTCAGTGCCCCTGCTGCAGACACAGGAATCCGGCACCCGGACGCCGGCCTCTCTCACCATTCTGTGCGCCCTGTCCTTGTCCATACAAAGGGCAGAGGAGAGCACGCCGCAGCCTGCCACCGGAATACCTGCCAGTTCAAAAAGTCCCTGCACCGTGCCGTCTTCCCCGTTTCTGCCGTGCAGAACCGGAAATACCGCATCGATTTCCAGCCGCTCCACCCCTCCCGTACATCCGGCATTTTCTCCGCATTCCGCTCCTCCCGTATGTCCGGCATTTCCTCCAAATGCCGCGTTTTCCCCGCGCAGCAGCAGCAAACTGCGCTCGCCGCGGTTTAACGATACGGTCACCGGAATACACGCCTTCTCCCTGCACCAACTGTCGTCCGCAATCTTTTCCGTATCTCCCGTGTAATAAAACCAGTCCCCCGTGTGGGTAATGCCGATCGGCACCGGCTCATACTTCTTTTTGTCCATATGATCAATCACCGCCCGGGCGGATTGAAGGGACACTCCGTATTCCGGCGAACAGCCGCCGAAAAGTATCGCTATCCGTTTTTGTTCTTTCATAACTTTGTCCTCCCGCTTTCTTTTTTGTTTTATTGAAATATCCGTCTCTTATCCCGCCGGAATCCGTATCACAAACGAAACCCTGTTATCCGCGCTCTTTGCCTCTATGGAGCCGCCGTGGAGCCGTATAATCTCCTTTGCAATGGCAAGTCCCAGCCCGGCGCCTCCGGTATAGGAATTTCTGCCCTCATCCAGCCTGTAAAATTTTTCAAAAATATCCCGCAGTTTCTCTTTCGGTATCGTATCTCCTTCATTGTGAAACACCATTTCTACCGCCCCCCCGTTTTCCGCCGCAGATACCACGATCTCCGTATCGGGAAAGCTGTAAGCCGCAGCATTTCTCAAAACATTCTGAAATACCCGCGCCAGTTTATCGGAATCGCCGAACACTCTCAGATTTTCATCCGCCTCAAGCCTGATCCGGTTATTTCTCTCCGACAAAAGCGGGGATATCTCATCAATGAGCTGCACCAGCATGTAATACAGGTCTATCGACTTCTTCCGCAGAGTGATCTGCTGCAGATTATATCTGGTAATTTCAAAAAATTCATTGATCATCTTTTCCAGGCGGTACGCCTTTTCCAGCGAAATGCTCACATACTTCTCTTTCTGCTCAACGGGCAGATCCGGCACTTCCACCAGCAGATTCAGATACCCGATCACGGAAGTCAGAGGCGTGCGGATATCATGCGCCAGATACATGACCAGTTCATTTTTCCGCTGCTCCGCAAGTTTTGCCTCCAGTGTCCTTTGCTCTAACGTCCGCTTCACCTGGTTCAGTTTCTGCTCCGTGGCATACAACTCCGAGGGCAGGCGGATCTCCTCCTCATTTTCCAGAAGAGCGTTTACCCCCCGGTTGACCAGATCAAAATATTTTGTGAAACCGTTCAGCAGAATCCGCAAAAGCAGCAAAAAGATAACACTCACCGAACCCATCCAGATCAGAAACGCATTGTTGCGGAATATATGCTGATAGATTGAGAGCGCCGAATCATAATCGATCCTCCCCACCCGCCGTATCAGCGCCACAGTCAGGTCCGCTCCTTTGTGAAACCAGACGATCTTATAAATATTAAATATGCAGAAGACCGCGAGAATCACTATCTCCATCAGCCGCAAAAAAATTTTCAGCCTCAGATGGGAATAATCACTGTGAAAAGTCTTTTTGTCCTTCCTCCTATGTCTCCATTTTGTAGCCAACACCCCAAACCGTTCTGATATATTTCGGATCTTCCGCCGTGTCATTCATCTTCTCCCTCAAATGCCTGATGTGCACCGTAATGCTGTTGCCCGCCTTGCTATAATACTCATCTTTCCAGAGTTTGTGGAACAATGTCTCCGTGCTGACCACCTCGCCCCTTTTTTCCATCAGGACACGCAGGATCTCAAACTCCGTGGGCGTCAGCACAAGCTCCTTTTCATGGAGCAGACAGGTATGTGTTTTGACATTCATAACAAGTCCCGCATGTACCAGCACGCCCTCCTCATCCCCTTTTTGTGACTGGTTCTGATTATACTTTTTATACCTGCGGAGCTGAGCCTTCACCCGCGCCACCATCTCCAGCGGCCTGAAGGGTTTTGTGATATAGTCATCCGCCCCCAGCGAGAGCCCGGTGATCTTATCGATCTCCTCATCCTTTGCCGTCAGCATGATAATCGGATACGTGTGCTTCTCCCGAATGCGCTGACATAGCGCAAAACCGCCGATATCCGGCAGCATAATATCCAGGATCGCAAGATCCATCTCTTCCCTCTCCACACAGGCAAGCGCCTCCTGCCCCGTGTTGCATTTATATATTTTATAATTCTCATTTTGCAGATAAACTTCTATCAGGTCCGCAATCTCCCTCTCGTCATCCACCACAAGTATTTTCTCGGACATTGTTCCATCCCTCACATTTCCCTTCTGCCGGTTATGCAACACTTTCTATTTGTTATGCAATATCCCGATCAGTAACATGGGCAAAAAAATAAGCTGCTGCCTGATTATCATTGTATCAGACAGCAGCCTTTCATACTTTAAGCCGGAATTAACATTCCCTTAATGATTGACTAAAAAGATATTAATTTTTCCGTTGTTATCTCTGCACCCTTCCCGACGCGTTGCCGCCTGCCAGAGAAAGTACTTCCGCCTCCGACATCAGGTTGAAATCGTGCTCAATGGTATGCTTTAAGCAGGAAGCCGCCACTGCAAAGTTGATCGCATCCTGCTGGTTCATGCCCTTTCTGAGGGCATGGATCAGGCCGCCGCCGAAGGAGTCGCCGCCGCCCACACGGTCCACAATATGTACCAGATATTCCGGTGAGAAACATGCCTGTCCGTCCTTGTAGAGCATACCTGCCCATTTGTTGTCCGTAGCGGAGATGCTGCCGCGCAGAGTGATTGCCACATATTCACAGCCAAAGCGCTCGGAAAGCTGTTTTGCCACGCCGATATAGCCTTCATGGCTGATCTTGCCGGTGTTGATATCGGTCCCTTCCGCATGGATGCCGAATACGCCCGCCGCATCCTCCTCGTTGGCAATGCACACGTCCACATAGGGCATCAGTTCGCCCATAACTTTCCCCGCCTGCTCGCTGGTCCAGAGTTTCTTGCGGAAATTCAGGTCACAGCTGATCTTAATCCCCTTTGCCTTTGCCGCCTTGCAGGCATCCAGGCAGATCTCAGGATTTTCACCGCCGAGAGCCGGTGTGATGCCGGTAAAGTGGAACCAGTCCGCTCCCTCAAAGATTTTGTCCCAGTCAAAGTCTTCTCTCTTTGCCAGAGCAATGGAGGAACCCGCACGGTCATAGATTACCTTGGAGGGACGCTGGGAAGCACCCTTCTCCACAAAATAGATACCCAGACGGGGACCGCCCTTCACGATATCACTCGTGTCCACGCCGAACTGACGCAGAGAATTGACTGCGCTCTGGGCGATATCGTTATCGGGAAGCTTTGTCACAAAGGACGCTTCATTTCCGTAGTTCACAAGGGACACGGAAACATTTGCCTCGCCGCCCGCATAGGAAGCCTCAAACCTTCCCGCCTGTACAAATCTCTGATATCCCTCCGGATTCAGACGCATCATGATTTCTCCGAAACATACTACTTTAGACATTACCATATCCTCCTATTTCAGTGCCGCAGGTTCACCTGCCGTTTTCCGGTTTCTATGCTTCCTTCGCGTTTGTCACAAATTCACGTGCCAGCGCCGTAATCTTATCAAACTCCCCGTTCCTGATCCACTCGGCGTTTACCAGATTCCCGCCTACGCCGGCGCCGATGGCACCCGCACGGATAAATTCCGCTATGTTCTTCTCGTTTACGCCGCCCACTGCCAGCACCGGAATGTGGCTCATCGGCGCCTTCACCGCCTTGATATAAGCCGCCCCCAGATTGCCCACCGGGAAGATCTTCACAAAATCAGCCCCCGCTTCATATGCCGTCTCGATCTCGGAAGGCGTCATGGCGCCGGGCATCGTCACAAGCCCCTGCTCCTTCGCGTAGCGGATCACATCCGCATTTGTGGAAGGTGTGATGATATAAAGAGCCCCCGCCTCTTTTGCCAAATCCACCTGTTCCTTCGTCAGTACCGTACCTGCGCCCACCATCACCTTATCCGGCAGTTCCTTACTGATCGCGCGGATCGCATCGGTGGTCGCCCTGAAATGATCCGTACTCTTCTGATTGAATGTGATCTCCACCATATTGATGCCGCCTTCGCAGAGCGCTTCCGCCAGCTTCACACAATACTCCGGCTCCATCCCGCGGACAATAGCAATCAGCTTATTGTCATACACATTCCGAATGATCTCTTCTCTGGTTGGTTTCATACCCCATTTCTCCTTTCTCAATTGGATATCCGTTCGTATATACGAACTCGTTCTTATATTGGAACATTTGTAAGTTTAAAGTACCAGAAAATCCGGTGTTTGTCAAGTATTTTAACGGAAAAAAGCCTCCTTGAAAAACTTTTAACCTTCTTTTTTCCGAAACTCTTTGGCTAAAATAAATACGCCGTACAAAACGCCGTTAAGCAAAAATGCCGCCGGGATCATTTCCCATGTCACCGCCTGATTTTCCAGCACCTCCGTGGAATACTCATTCGCCACCAGCAGGATCAGATTATTGTTCAGAAAGTGCAGGATCGTAGGAACCCAGATGTTTTCCGTCTTCAGGTAGGCCCAGGCAAAAAAGATACCCAAACCGACGCAGCCAATGATCTGCGAAACGGTCATGATCAGTCCCCTGTCCGGTGTGGTGTAGTAGAAAAAGTCCAGAAATATATGCCACAATCCCCATACCACACCGAGAAGCAGGACACCGCACCTCATGCCAAACCTTTTCTGAAGGATCGGCTGCAGATAATATCTCCACCCGTACTCTTCCCCGAAAAAGGGGGCAAAGGAGATCACAAAATTGATCGGCATGGCAATCAGATACCCTAAAGCCATCGGATTCGCCAGAATCTCCGGCACCATATCCGCTTCCCCTTCGATCACATAGCTGACAACCGCCCTGCCAAAATAGATCACCAGAAAAACAAGTATACAGAAAAGAGAAGCTTTCCAGTTTTTCCATGTCAGCCCGTATTCCTCCCGCCTCTCCTTACCGGAAATAAGCAGAGTGATCCAGCACAGGATGCTTGCGATAATCATCACAAACTGCGAAATCAGTGACCATATGGAAAGCGTCTGTCCGTTTATCGATAACGGTTCCCCCGGCGCCGTGAGGGCAAGTACACAGCAGATAACCATCGCGGCAGAAGCAGCCAGAAAGCACAGATAAAACCATCTGGGCAGCAGCCTCTCTTTCCACTGTGTCAGCAGATAGGCAAGCATAACGCCGGCTGCCGGATAAAACATCTGCGCACCCGGAAATACGCTCATCTCTACGGGTATTGTACTGCCGTACCAGGTCACGATTCCCATCACGTAAGTCAGGCCATACGCTATGAGGAGAAAAATAATCAACTGTTTTTTTGTCTGATTCTGTTTTGTCATGTTTTCATTTTCCTTTCGTTCTATCCTATGTTTTTGTTTCTGTTTTTATATGATATGCACCAGGCACATAAAAACCCGTATTATTTTGTGATCAATCCCGGCGTCCCTTCCGGCCGGTGTCAGCGCCGGCTGCTCAGCCGATAAGCTGAACTGTTACGCCGGAACATGCCTCAAAATTCCGTGTATTGACATCCCTTTTTCACCATGCTATACTTTCCTCGACAACCAAATAGCTATCATGTCTTCAGGGCAGGGTGACTCTTATGAAATGTCCGTTTCATAAGCCAGAATTCCCGATCGGCGGTGACAGTCCGCGGGCGCGAAAGCGCGGGGTTTGGTGAAATTCCAAAACCGACGGTATAGTCCGGATTAAAGAAGGTGTATTGAAATTGTCAGAAAAACTCTGACTGTTTGTTTATGCACTCTTTTTTTGTCCAAACGCTCTGTTGACATTTTCGATACACCTCCGCAGCATTTTCCGCTGTATCCGGGGCCAGGACCACTATGGGTTACTCCGATACGGCCCGGTATACGGCAGTTTTCCTTATTGCCTGCGGCACCAACACCTGAAAGACAGCATGGCGCTTTCAGGTGTTTCTTTTTGGCTTGTATCCGCGCGGCATAATACACACCCATGATCTCCTGAGTAAAATTCTATCACAAAAGCCGCGCAGAAAGAAGGTAAATATGAATCACAGCAAAACAAAAAAACTCACCACAACAGCCATGCTCTGTGCCCTTGCCTATACCGCGGCAGCTATCGGGCGCATCCCCATCGTTCTCTTTTTGCGGTATGACTCCAAAGATGTGATCATCACCATCGGCGGCATGATCTTCGGCCCTCTCACTTCGCTGGCAATCACAATAGCCGTCTCTATCGCACAGATGTTTACCATCAGCGGCACCGGTTTTATAGGCTGCATTATGAACATTATCTCAAGCTGCTGCTTCGCCTGCACCGCCGCATTCATCTACCGGAAAAAGCGAACCCTCTCCGGCGCCATGCTGGGACTTATCTGCGGCATGCTCTGCCAGGTACTTGTCATGATGCTCTGGAATTATCTGATCGCGCCGCTCTATATGGGCTATTCCCGGGAGGATGTGGCCAGGCTGCTGCTGCCCGCGTTTCTGCCCTTTAACCTGATCAAAGGCGGTTTAAACGCGGCACTCACCATGCTCCTGTATAAGCCCACAATCACGGCTCTCAGGCATTCCAACCTGATCGAACCCGCCCAAAATCCTGAGAAGGCGCGCATCCATATCGGGGTTATGCTGACAGCTCTGTCAGTTATTGTTATATGCGGGCTGATGATCCTTGCCCTGCATAATCAATAACATAGTCTGTCGGAAGAGGCATGCTATTATAACAAAGAGTCCGGCAAGCCGGACTCTCGCGCCGGAGCGCGGCTG
>OFHA01001133.1_pt1 | contig 19783 bp, 13 predicted proteins | sample 1521891 | NCBI WGS metagenome assembly OFHA01 (sample SAMEA3504089, study PRJEB24116) | mouse gut metagenome | biome: mouse gut; feature: mouse-associated habitat; material: faeces | place: Denmark | collected 2011
TATTTTCTGCATTTGATTTATCTAAATTCTGAATTCTTAATGCATAACTTTCCCCTTGTATCGTGGGATTTCCTGTGATGTTCAATTCTCCGCTGTTGCCATTCTCTATAAATATGCCATATGAATATCCTTCAATGTGAGCATTGCCTGATATAGATAATGGCAAATTTGTCATATATATAACCTCTAACGCTGACTTAGTATAGAGAGTTCCTCCTTGTATGTCTACAGTGCCACTATTTATGAAAGCAATTAGATTTCCAAATCCCTCTATACTACCATTACCACCACTGCTGTCTTTTATTGTCAATTTGCCTGTATAGATATTAAGCCCGTTATCTGTAAAATTTACTAGAGCAGTAAAACCATTCAAATCAAATGTAAATGTTGTATTTCCATTTAGAACAATTACTTGTTGCTTTTCAATGTCTTTCTGCAATGTAATTGTTGCACCGTCATTTTGTGCTGTAAATGCATTTTTCAGTGTATCATATGTTATTGTGCCGTCTGGTTTTTCTATTTTTGTCTCCGCATCTGCTTCAGTATCTGCCTGTCTAGCGCCAGTATATTCTATACGATTATTTTTTAATTGTTCCTGCTGTTCTGTTTTATTTTGTTCATTTTCTCCATTCTCTTTATTTTCTTCATTCTCTCCGTTCTCTTTATTTTCTTCATTCTCTCCGTTCTCTTTATTTTCTTCATTCTCTCCATAACAAATGTCACAAACATAATGACATGGTGTTTCCTCTACATAAGTGCATTGCTCGTTATGCTCATGATTGCACTGCAATGTTTTTGTGATACAGCCGTTTTGTTCATCACAAATGTGACTGCATTCCCCCTGTTCTGTATCACATTCCTCTGTATGCTCGTGTATGCAGTTTTGTTCTATATTGTAACATTCTTCTGTATGTTCATGTGTGCAATCACTCCCCTGCTGATAGCCACACTCTGCTGTATGCTCTGTGTGATGCTCGCATATACCCTCATTATCTTCACCATATATCGATATGCTGTTTGTGCCAACTATCATGGCACTGCTTAATAATATGGGGATTGCTCTTTTTGTTATCCATTTTTTCATTTTCCACCCTCCTAATATTTTCGTTTCATTGTGTTCGCTCCTTTCAAAGTTTTTGCCTCGCTTTTTTCAAAAAGCGAGTGGGTGCGAGTAAAACCCGCGAAAAAAATATTGTAATCACTTTTCCCTAAAAAGTTAAACAAAAACTTTACTTTTTGCGTTCGCAATTATTTCATATATTTGAATAAAGTACACTATTTACTTTATATAATATCGTGACGCAACAACATCATTTCTATTACAACCATTTTTTCAAAAAATAGCATTTTCACATCAATATCAATTACTATTTTCATTGTAATATCAATATTTTTTAAAAAATAGCATGACACACATATGATACATTTTGTATATTTTTAGTGTGTTATTTTTATGTCATTTTTCACGTATTGATAGTTTTGTTTAATGTGTACTTTTACCAAAACTAATATAAAAACGTTATTCACTGCTGATAGAACAAATATTCGGCTAAAAACAATACAACATAGTAATGAATCAGCACAGGGGTTGCTATTTATTGCCAGTTGTACTGTTTTCGCCTCCTATTACCGGATTACCGGCATAAACAAATATAAGTAAGTTAGCATAATCATAATGTCATAATACGTGTTATATTTTATTGCTATTCTGATTATAAAAATATAGTACACATTACGACAATTTATTTATTTCATACTCTTATTTTCAATATAACACTTTATAAAAAATTGTCAATAAATTTAACTCGAATTGCCGTTTGAGTGACTCGAAATTTTATATTTTTTATTTTTCAAACATACGTTTGATATTTTTTGTAAAAATAAAAACTCCACTATCTGTAATATAGCAGAGTTTTTTATATTATTCATATTCAAATAAACATCTTTCGTATGCATTGATAATGCGTGTACTGCCATGTTGTATATGACGTTTACATTGTCTATTATAATTCATATGCATATGTCCATGTACAAAAAATTTGGGCTGATATTGATTGATAATGCTATGAAATACTTGAAATCCCCTATGTGGTAAGTCTTTTCCATCATTTAAGCCATATGCTGGGGAATGTGTCAGCAATATATCAAATCCCTTATTTATCAAAAATTTAAAACGTAATTTTTTTATTCTTTCTGTCATTTCTTTTTCTGTATACTGATTGATGCCATTATTATATCGCATAGAACCGCCTAAGCCTAATATCCTAATACCTTTATGAATATATATTTTATTCTCTATGCAGATACAGCCCTCTGGGGGGTGAGAAAAATATTTATCGTCATGATTTCCCATAACATATAACACAGGTACAGATGAAACAGTTGCCAAAAAAGAAAGATAATCAGGGTCTAAATCTCCACTCGATAGTATCAATTCTACACCGTCCAATTTTTCTTTTTGATAATAGTCCCATAAATATTTTGATTCTTCATCAGAAATTGCCATAATTTTCATTTGTTATACCTTTATTCTTTTTTTCTATTCCTTCTACTCCCTGCAATAATATCATAGGTTTTGCTTTTTCTTTTAAATCGTCCATTTTTGGAATAGAACCAATTATATTCTCAGCAAGCCAATTCATATTAATAATTTCTTCTGGTGACATACTTTTATTTTTATTTTTTTGCACAACACCATTTTGAGAATAAAGTATACCCGAAAATGGATTAAAATCACCACTGCATATTGTTTTTCTAAGCAGTGCAATGAGTCGTGCTGTACCAATAGGCAAATGTTTGGAACAAAAAACATCTACAATACCCGCTGACATTCCCCACCAATAATTTAATCCCTTTGTATCATCTGAAGGGTCATCATATTTCCAGCTACCATTCATAATGTTCCTTATCATTTGCTCATAAAATTTCCCCCAATTCCATACAGGCATAGCAACATTTAAAGGAGAGTTTTCTTCTAATCTATACAATCCAAAATGGAAACCAATTTCTCCAGGGCTTAATATATCTTTGCCTGAAATATATTGCACATCATTTTTTAAAAACTTTTCATGTATATTTTTATCTTTTACTTTTGTCCATTCTAAATAAATTTGTGCATTAGCATTTACCATTTTTGCCCCTAATGCAAAAGCATTGATATTTGCTATATTTCCCAACATAGGATAATCTGCAATATAGCCTATTTTGCCGTTGCTTGAAAGTGCGCCCGCAATCGCTCCCATAAGAAATTTAGGTTCGTACATTCTTGCATAATATGTCCTAATATGTCTATGTGCCATGTTTAAAGAACAATTTAATATTTTGACGTCTGTATGCTCTACTGCCGTTTTTAAACTTGCCTTTAAAAGTAATGGCGATGTTGTAAATATTAAATTGTTTCCATCTTCCACTGCTTTATTCAATAATTCTTCTGCATTTTCTTCCGTAGCACATTCATAATAGCTTGTGTTGATTTGTCCCTCAAATGTTTTTTGTAAATATCTTCTACCCAACTCATGGGCATATGTCCAACCAGATTTAATAATGGTACTACCATATATAAATGCTGCTCTTTGTTGAGGCACATTGACAGGTATCAATCTCATAAAAAAATTCTTTTTATTTTCCTGTCTGGGTGTCATTTGTAACTCAAGAGGGTCATCTGTCAATAGTAGTTTAAATTCTTCCCAATATTGATTTACTTTTTGTTGCATTTCTGATTGTTCCATATTGATTAAATCTTTATAATCATATATTTCAATAAAACTTAAAAATGCATCTCCTATTGTAATATTAAAATTTTTACCTGCTTTTAATTTGAATTCTTTTGAAAATCTTGTGTATACAGAATTAAAATTTGTTTTTTCTGTTTCTGTCCATACAGAATCTGGTATCTTTCCTGTGAGTCTTTGTAGTTTTGCAAAACTGCCCTCTTTTGAAAACCATATATAATTGATACCAGACAGTCTGTAAAAATCCATAAATTCATAATAGATTTTATTTTCTTTTTCTTCTGTTCTGGGTGGTATAATACGTATTACATTTCCTTGTATTGTTGCCGCCTCTAAATATTTTAATACACTTACTCTTTTGTTGCCTTCCAGAACATAAAATTTGTTCATATATTCATATGCTTGTATAGGGTCACGTATTCCCTCATCAACATGGGATTGATAAAGACGTATCCATTTGTCTGCAAATTCTGTGTGTTGCTCAATGATAGGATAAAAATTTTTGCTGAAAGCATTTGCTCTGCCTTCAGTTTTTGTTCCTACTATCAATTCTAAAGGAATTTGTACCAAACCTAATGGTATTTCTTTTGGAGTCAATATTTTTTGTTCTTTTAATATGTTATCTAGTATAAGAGGTGTTTTCCCTTCTTTTTTTCCTATGCTGAGTGCTTTCTCATAGTTTGAAATTGCTTCATTGCTGATAGAACCTGACATATTCACACTCCCTTGTAGACTCATAACACTCTGCTCGCCTCATTCAAATTTTGCAGTTGCGAACAATGTTTATGTTATGATTTTAATTACATTTTTTTATAAAAATCATATAGGAATCATAATTACACATTGGTTTTGGAAGAACGATACCCCCATTCATAAGCGCATTACCAGAATACTTTTTACCATTCAAATCATATATATATTCTTTTGACAAACCTTTCCATTTTATGCGCATAGGAGAAGGATTACCATGTAAATCTGTATACACCACACTCAATACAGCATTTGTTTTATCTTCTGAAACATAACTCCACGCTGTAAAATCATGATTAGAAAATGGTGATGATAATCTATAATAATTTCCTTTTTGGAATAACTCATAATGTTCATTATAAATTTTTATTTGTTTTTTGGCACATTCTTTTTCTTGCTCAGACATTTGACTTAAATCCATTTCGTAGCCAAAAGCACCTTGCATAGCACAAATACCCCTTGTTTTAAAAGGTGTTTCTCTATTATTTTGTTCATTTGGACATTCTGAAACGTGTGCCGCCACAGTAGACATAGGATAGCCAAATGATGTACCATAATGAATTTTTAATCTTTCTATTGCGTCTGTGTTATCACTGCACCATATTTGAGGAGTATAATACAACATACCTGCGTCAAATCTTCCGCCACCTCCGCTACAACCTTCTACCAATATTTTAGGATAATTCTGTACAACATATTCTAATAATTCATACAATCCCAAAACATATTTATGTCTGATTGTTCCTTGTGCCGCTTGAGGGTCTGCAAAAGAATACAAATTGTCAAGACTTCTATTCATATCCCATTTAATATATTCTATATTAACAGATTTTAATATGGTATCAATAGAATGAATAATATATTGTTTCACTTCTTGTCTTGATAAATCTAACACAAGTTGATTTCTGCCTCTGTTGGGGTCACGTCCTGGTATCACCATAGCCCAATCTGGATGCATACGATATAGGTCGCTATCTTCTGAAATCATTTCTAATTCTACCCAAATACCAAATTTTAATCCCATACCATTTATTTTTTGAACCAATTCAGACAAAGAACAACCTAATTTTTGCTCATTTACATACCAATCGCCCAATCCAGAATTATCATCATTTCTCTTTCCAAACCAACCATCATCTAAAACCATCATATCTAGCCCAATATCTGCGGCTTGTTCTGCAATAGAGAGCAATTTTTTGGCATCAAAATCAAAATATGTTGCTTCCCAGTTATTGATTAATGTTGGTCTTTTTTTGTCTTTCCACCAGCTTCTAATTAAATTTTGTTCAAAAGCTTTTTTTAGTCCATTTGATAAATCAGCAAATCCTTCATCTGTATAATACATTACTGCTTCTGGTGTGGCAAATGTTTCCCCCTTTTGAAGTACCCAGCAAAATTCATCGTCGTCTATACCACAAACCACTCTTGTGCCTTCAATTTGTGCTACTTCTGCCTGTATTTGATAACTTCCACTGTATAAAAGAGAAATGCCACAACAAATACCATAATCTTCTGTGGTATCACTTTTACAAAGCACAACATATGGGTTATGTTGATGACTTGATGTTCCTCTTTTACTGCTTATTTCTGTAATGCCATGAAGTAATGCTTTTCTTTCTACTTGTCTTTCGCAAGCGTGTTTACCATAAAAATGAACCATTTCCATGTCGCCGTCCATAAAGTCAATGCACATACTCATAGCTCTTTTGATTTCAAGTGTTTTTTCTCCTCTGTTTTCGATTACTGCTGCTCTTGTTATAACATTCTTTTGTTCAAATATTCCATAATATAAATGTACATAAATATCTTCATATAAATCTTTTAATATAATTTCTAATGTTTCTGCTTCTTCTCCAAACATTGCAGGAAGCCCCTCAATGCTATATTTTCCTTTTGATATGTTATAACTTTCAAATCTCAAATCCAAAGAAGGTACACAATTCGTCAAATTTGCTTTCAAGCATTTAATACGATAGTCGCCGTTTCCGTGAACAGGATACTCTAATGGGTAGTAATCCATGGAATACGTTCTTTCATTTCCTGCTCCACTAGGTTGTCCACAAAATCCATGGTCTTCTGGCACCAACAAATAAGAATAATCACTGTCATCTGTTGATACGCCAAAATAGGTATGTAACAAAACATTATACTCGTCTACTTTCATTTGATAAGTAGACTTTTTTGTCTGTAATGTAAAAGTTTTTGTTTGTTTATCGAATTTTAACGCCATAATAAACTTTCCTTTCCATATAATATTTATTTTTTCAACAGATTTTGAACAAATTCCCTGCCAGATATTGCCAGACAGGGAATTTATTAGTATTGTTTATAGTTTATAGTGTATTGTAAATATATTTGTTTATAAAATACAGTTTGCATTAAATTTATTTTACTCATTATAAACGGAATTTTATAAAATATTTATTTTATATAAAATTTACATAAACCATAAATATTCATATGGTCCTAACAGTATATTACCATCCCCTAAATTAATTTCTCTTCCCGAAACAGCATCTGTTAATTTTTCATTTAATCCAAACCAGTCAAATCTATGTGTATCTACCCATTGCTCATGCTCTGAAAAATTAGCAAGCACAATCATTTTATCTTCTTTATGAAAAGCAAATACTGCTTTATTATTCAAATCTACTGGTATAGATGGTATATCAGAGCGAAAATATTCGCAGTTTTTTCTAATATCAATCATTTTTTGAATACCTTTGAAAATTTTGCCTTGTATTGTTGCAATATCGTTACGTTTTTCTGCAGCTTCCCAGTCCATATTACCTCTATGTAACCATCTAGAATCACCTGCAATATCTTTTTGATTTTTATAACTCCAATCATTTAATTGTCCGATTTCGTCACCACTATATAACAAAGGGATACCTGTGTAAGATATGATAATGGCATTTAAAAGCAATATCCTTTTTAATGCAAGTTCTATTTTATAACCATGCTTTTCATTTAATGCCTGCTCTAATCCACACATAGAGGCAAATGTACCACTATTTCTTGCGTCCAATGTTACTGGGTTAAACTCATATAACTCCCCTACTGAAAAACTTCCATAAAATTTACCTTCCATAAACTGTATCATAAATTGTTTGTGTGCCTCTGGGTCAAATCCAATTTCTCTCAATATATCCTGTTCAAATCCCCAACCAATATCATCATGACATCTTGCATAATTTATCCATACTGCATCATCAGGCACATCATATTTTTTAGAAAGAGAACGCTCCATCAGTCTAACATCTCTTGTTGCTATGCTATTCCAAAGCAATACCATCAATGAGGCATTATACATAACATTACATTCTTTTTCTTCTGCTGTACCAAAATATTTCACAATTTCTTTAGGCTCTATAATTGCCTCTCCCAAAAATATCACAGAAGGACACACTTCTTGTATAATATAATACATCATTTTTAAAAGTGTATGAACATTTTTATGATTCATACAATTTGTCCCTAATTCTTTCCACATATAAGGTATGGCATCTAATCTAAATATATCAATACCTTTATTCGCTAATGTCAATAATACTTCTACAATTTTATTAAACACATGAGGGTTCGCATAATTCAAATCCCATTGAAATTCATAAAAACGTGTCATGACATACTTTTTCATATCATCATAATATGTAAAATTTTTAGGTGCAACTTTTGGGAAAATTTCTGTCATGGTTTTTTCATATTCATTGGGTATGGTGTCATCATCGAACATAAAATACATATCATCATAATCATGATTTCCCTTTTTATATTCTTCTGCCCATATGTGTTCTTTTGCTGTATGATTTAATACAAAATCAATACAAGTGCGTATTCCCTTTTGTTTTAACAATTTTACAACTTTTTGAAGTTGTTCCATATTTCCCAAACGAGGCTCTACATTCAAATAATCTGATACTGCATAACCTCCATCGTTATTGCCTTCTCTTGATTGTAGGAGAGGCATAAAATGGACATATGTAATGCCAAGCTCAACAAGATAATCTATTTTATTTTCAATATCATATAAATCTTTACAAAAACGATCTACATATAACATCATACCTACCATTTTTTCAGATAAATACCAGTTGTTTCCTAATTTATCCTGTTTTGTCAGCCATGATGGACGTTTTTCTTTTGCATATTGTATGATATTTAAAAGCTGTTTATAACGTAAATCCGTGTTTTCATTTTTTCCATATATTTCATAATAACTTTGCTTTAAATCCATAATAACTGCCTCTCCTATCATTATATTTATCTATTTCATAAACTGGGAAAACTTTTTACAAGTAGAAAAAGTTTTCCCAATATTTCTTTTGTAATTTATTTCATTCTTTTGTAATTTTGTGAGTGTTATATACACTTACTAATTCTTTTGTAAATTTGTGTTGATATTAACTTATAACTTTTATTTTACTGCACCATTTACAACACCATTTATAATTTGTTTCTGACAAATTACATAGAACAACAATATTGGTATTAAGGCAAGTATATAAGATGCAAATGCTAAATTATAATTTGTACCAAATTGTGTTTGGAAATTCAACTGTGCCAATGGTAATGTATTTTTACCTGTACCAGACATAATAACAAGTGGTGTCATAACATCATTCCATGTACTCATTGCTGTCAATACTGCTACTGTTGCGTGCATTGGTTTCATCATTGGGAATATAATTGTCCAATAAATTTTCCATGTACTTGCGCCGTCTACTCTTGCAGCTTCCTCAATAGCAAGAGGAATATTTGTCAAAAATCCTTTATACAACATAACATTTAAAGGCATATAGAACACAACATACAGAAGTATAACACCAAATCTATTTGCAACGCCCATTTGTGCTGTTTGTTTTACAAGTGGCATCATCAATATTGCAAATGGTACAAACATACCGCTTACAATAAACATATATATAATGTTATAAATTTTATTTTTCTGCATACTTCTTCCTATGGCATATCCAGCCAAGCCATGTATCACAACAGATAACACAACTGTCGCAACTGTAATCAAAAGGCTGTTTCCTAATGAATGCCAAAAGTCAGTTACTCTCATTGCTTCTTGAAAATTGGCAAAACTCCATTGTGCAGGCAGTGAAAGCGCACCAGATATATCATTTGTCATCTCAGAAGGTTGTTTCATAGAAATCATAACAGCCATATATAATGGGAAAAATATTGTCAAGCAACCCAATATCAGTAATATTGTGACTGGCCAGTTTACAGCTCTTGTTTGTTTATTTCCTTTGCTCATCATAACTGTTCCTCCTTCTTATTCATAACTGTCATTTGCACAACAGAAATTACTACAATGACTACGAAAAACAAAAATGCGTTTGCACTTTGGAAACCAAATTGACCACCGCTCATACCATTGTTGTATATCAAATAAGATATAGATTCTGTACTTTGTGATGGACCACCTTTTGTTAATGCCATAATTTGGTCGAATACCATTAAAAAGTTTTTCATAGAAAGCACCATATTGATTCCAAAGAAAGGAATAATTAATGGGAATGTTAAATCTTTAAATTTTCTCCAGCCTGTAACACCGTCAATCGCACCTGCTTCATAAATATCTTCTGGAACAGTCTGTAAACCAGAAATATAAATAATTGTGTTCATAGCGATTGCTTGCCAGCAACCAACAATAACGATAGCAATCCATGCTGTTGATGTATTAGAAAGCATACTGCTACTTAATACACCTATTCCTAATGACTGTCCTATTACTGGAAGTACATATGTAAATATAAAGCTGAATATATAGCCAATTACCAAACCACCAAGTACATTTGGTATAAAATAAATACCTCTTAATACGCTTTTGCCTTTAATTTTGCTGTTTAATCCCATTGCAATGACTAAACTAATCACATTTGTTAATATTGTACCAAGCAAAGCATATTTGAATGTAAACCAGTATGATTTTGCTACACGTGCATCTGTAAATAAATCAGCATAGTTTCTCAAACCTACCCATTCATAAGAGCCATAACCTTTAAAATTGGTAAAGCTATATATAAAACCTTTTATCAATGGCAGTGTATTAAAACAAATAAACAAAGCTACTACTGGAATTGTAATAAGAAGAAACGTACGTTCTCTATCCTTATCGCCTCTCATATTATTCTCCTCCTTCTGTTAACTTTTCAGGGTGTTCAGAATAAAATTTCTGTACTTTTGCAATCAAGTCTCTGTTATATCTTGCCCAATCATTATCAAATTTTGTAAGGAATGTATCTGTAGCATTTTCGCTATTATCTACTAAATAAGTCTGTATCATAGCATCTACAGCCATTTCAGCAGGATAATGGTGGTCTTGATAATCTGCCATTCTATCATTTTCAATATATGGTTTCATGCCGTCCAACATAGATGGCAGTTCAAAATCTCCTTTTTTACATGGTACCGCACTTTGGTCATCTAAATAAGTTTGTATATTTTCATCTTCATATAAGAAGTTAAGTACTTCATATATTGCCTCTTTTTTGTCCTCATTTCCTGCCATAACAGACCACTGTAAGTCATTACCAGAATTCAAAACGTTTTCTTCTTTATTATTGCTTGCTGGGAATACAAATGAATCAATATTGATATCTGGGTTTACTGATTTTATTTGTGGTACTGCATAACTTCCTATTACATACATTACAGATTCTCCTCTTGCAAATGCAGTACAAGCGTCATTGTAGCTGTAAGCAACAGGGTCTGGCTGAGCATATTTCAAAAGTGATTTTGTAATTTCTGCTACTGGGCGATAACCTTCTGAGAAAGTAGCAAGTCCTGCATTTACCTGTGAACAGATTTCAGCATCAGCAACATCTACTGCAATCGCATTCCAAGGTGCTAAACAAGTCCATGTATCTCTAAATCCAAAATACAATGGTTGCATACCTTTTTGTTGTATATCTTCACAAAGTTTATAAAATTCGTCCAATGTTTCTGGAATTTTCCAGCCATTTTCATCAAAAATATCTTTATTATATAATACACCTGCGGCGTTTGCCATATAAGGCACTGCGTACACACCGTCTAATGGTATAAATTCTAATTGTTTATCAATTTTTAAATAGGATTCTTTAATATCTGATAATCCTTCAAAATCAGAAATATCCATAAGCATTTCTGCATCTAAGAAATTAGAATAATTAATATCACCACCGATACCAATAATTTCTGGATAGTCTTCTCTAACAAATCTCGTTTTTAATATTGTCATGGCATCATTTGGAGAGTCAATGACAAGTTCAATATCATCATGTGTTGCATTGAATTTTTCCTCTAAAACCTCAAATGCTTTTACTGCCTCTGGTTTATACTGCACAATTTCTATAACTGTTTTACCCGACGCTGTTTCTGTGCTGCAACCTGACAGCAGTGCAGCTGAAATCATTACCCCTGCCATGAATATACTGCTGGCTGTTTTTATTCGTGATTTCATAAAAAACTTCCTCCTCCCTTTTTTACCATAATACTGTTTGGATTATAGTAATTTCACATTGTTGTTTTTGCAAAAGCAGTGTCAAATGATATTTACACTGCACAATATACTAATTTGTTGTTACAAATAATGCGAAACAGAAAAAAGAAACATAAAATACACTTGTATATAAAACAATACGATTATCAGAAAAATACAATATACTATAATCAATGTTTTTCATTTTTACTATGTAAAAATATAAGCAGTACGAAATAATATAAGGGGGAGAATTTCATTATTATGAAAGAAAAAACAGCGTTTTTTCAGTATTTCGCACTGCATATTTCATATTTTTTATTATTATAGCATATCATTATGTGAATATTGAATAGCTATAAAACAGTATTTTTATATCATATTGCTGTTTTTCTATTTTTATGTGCAATTCATATAGCATTTTGATATATTTTGGTATATAATAGTATTAGTTACTAAAGACTTTTTATATTTATCACATTTCTTTACACAATTTATAAAAAAATATAACATACAAAGGAGAAAGCTTATGGATAATATTATTTTTTCAATATTCCCCAATGAAAATTTTATTGACCTTTGCCTTTATCAATTCGGCTGGGAAAAATGTACACCTGCGCATTCATTTGGTCCTGTTGCACGTAATCACTATCTATTTCACTATGTCATATCTGGAACAGGCACACTTATGGCAGAAGACAGCCACAAAGTCACAAAAACATACCAATTAAAACCGCAACAAGGATTTATGATTTTTCCAGGACAAACAACAATGTATGTCGCATCAAAAGACTGTCCCTGGGAATATATTTGGCTGGAATTTGATGGACTTCGTGTAAAAGAGGCTATCGAAGTCGCTGGGCTGTCTATTGACAACCCTATTTATCGCTCTCACTTTAATGATATGCAAAATGATATGTTAAATGAAATGAATTACATTGTGCAGCACAAAGAATGTCCTCCTTTTCATTTAATAGGACATTTGTATCTATTTCTGGACTATTTTACCAGGTCTGTTGCACATACTCCTTTACAATGTCACAATAAATTGCGTGATTTTTATTTAAAGGAGGCGATTTCTTATATTGAGTTAAATTTTCAAAATGATATTTCTATAGAAGATATTGCCGAAAACTGCGGTTTGAATAGAAGTTATTTTGGTAAGATATTTAAAGATGCCGTTGGACAATCTCCTCAAGAGTTTTTAATCAATTATCGTATGATTAAAGCAACAGAATTGCTTCGCTTGACACAATTATCTATACAGGAAATTGGAAATGCTGTAGGTTATCCTAATGCACTCCATTTTTCAAGAGCATTTAAAAATGTCTATGGTGTTTCGCCTCGTGTTTGGCGTATAGAAAAATGTGCCATAAAATAATATTACATTATAATGTAAATATTTTGTTTTTTCTATTTTTTTATATATATACTTACAGTATTTTAAAAAAATGTTATAAAATACCGTTTATAATACTAAAATACTTCGGGGGAACTTTTCACTTGTGAAAAAGTTCCCCCATTATTTATTTTGCAAATCATTTTATACTTATATTAACATCTGCACATATTTTAAGTATATTAAGGTATATAAATTTTTACCGATACTGTGCATGATAATATATCAAAATGCAACATAAATTGCACATAATACTAGAAACATAGCAATATGATATAAAATTGCTTATTTGTTGCTATTTAATAGACGCATAATGATATGTTATGATAATAAAAAGAAAAAAGAACAGGAAATAAAAGATAAATACCATATTGCCTATAAAAATGTTTCAATTTTTACTATAATAAAAGTCCTGATTATGTGATTATGCATGATAATAAAAGGGGGCTAATATAATTTAGGACTGGTGAAATCGATATTATCATTAAAAAAATTTTACTGCAAACTTTATTGCAAATACATGATAAAGGAGACGAAAATATGGCAAGTATATCTTTAAAAAATATCTGTAAAAAATATTCAAATGGTTTTGAAGCTGTAAAAAACTTTAATATGGAAATTGAAGACAAAGAATTCATTATATTTGTTGGTCCATCAGGATGTGGTAAATCTACCACATTACGTATGGTTGCAGGACTTGAAGATATTTCTTCTGGTGAATTGCTTATTGACGGAAAATTAGTAAATGATGTAGAGCCAAAAGACCGTGATATTGCTATGGTTTTCCAAAACTATGCTCTTTATCCTCATATGACTGTTTATGAGAATATGGCTTTTGCATTAAAACTGCGCAAAACTCCTCCAGACGAAATTGACAAAATGGTACATCATGCAGCAAAAATATTAGACCTTGAAAAATTATTAGACCGTAAACCAAAAGCATTATCAGGTGGACAAAGACAGCGTGTTGCTATGGGTCGTGCTATTGTTCGTAATCCAAAAGTATTCTTAATGGACGAACCTCTTTCCAATTTGGACGCAAAACTTCGTGTACAAATGAGAGCAGAAATTTCAAAATTACATCAAAGTCTTGGCACAACAATTATATATGTTACACATGACCAAACAGAAGCTATGACATTGGGAACGCGTATTGTTGTTATGAAAGATGGTATTGTGCAACAAATTGATACACCTCAAAATCTTTATAACCACCCTGCAAACCTTTTTGTTGCAAGCTTTATTGGTTCTCCACAAATGAACTTTTTAGATGCTGTTTGTAAAGTAAATGGCAATCAGGCATCACTGAAAATAGGAGAATATAGTATATCCATTTCAGAAGAAAAATCAAAAGCATTAATTGATGGTGGATATGCAGGTAAAACAGTTGTTATGGGAATCCGTCCAGAAGATATTTATGACTCTGATGAAATGCTTGAAAAATTCTCAAGCAGTACAATAGAATCTACTATTAATATTTCTGAATTGCTGGGCGCTGAAGTATATTTATATTTTGACATACAGGGAACAAGTATGACAGCAAGAGTTGCTCCTACTACAAAAGCAAAAAATGGCTCTAAAGTACGTTTTGCTTTAGATGTCAATAAAATTCATGTTTTTGATAAATCTACTGAATTGACTATTACAAACTAATATATTATCGTTTTTGGTTAAATTGACAACTTACTTTTATACGATACCATATAAAAAACTTCCCATATTTATGGGAAGTTTTTTCTTTATACAGAAATTTATTTTTTCAACAATTTACAATTTATTGTATACTGTTTTGTAATACCGTCATCATCATAAAGCAGATATTCACTATTTTGATAACCAAATAGTTGCATACTTTGCATATCAATTTTTTCTACACATTCTGCTGTATCAACAACAGGAATACATTTTCCTTCTCTGACAAATAATACCACTTCATTTAATGCCACAGCAATATAATGATATCCCTTTTGATATTGTTCTGTCTGTATACTGCCGTTTCCTAAAAATTTTACCATCATCATGTTTTCAGGCAAATACACACTACGTCCCTTTGCATTTTGTGTATAAACAGGTGCAATCATCACTTCATTTCCTATTATCAACTGGTCTTCTATTTCTTTTGCAATATCATCATGAGCATATACAAATGCAAGCGGTTTAAAATACATATCATCATATAATGCTGCTTTCATATATTCACTATAAATATATGGTATCAATCTATAACGCACATCAATAATTTGTTTCAATTCTTCCACTTTTTCAAATTGATAACATTCCTGTCTCCTTGTGCCATCTGCGGAATGATTTCTCATAATTGGTGTAAATATGCCAAACGCTAACCATCTTAAAAGTAGCTCTCTTGTGGTATCGCCTCCAAATCCTCCCAAGTCCGCACCAATATACAAAAATCCACACATATTTAGCGATGGCATCATCTTTATATTTAATAATATATGTGACCACCATGACATATTATCTCCTGTCCATATTCCCCCATATCTATGCATACCAATATAAGAAGAACGGGAAAATAAAAGATATCTGCGATTGCTGTCTATTTCATTTAATCCCTCTGCTGCTGCTCTTGTCATATTGTAGCCATATAAATTATGTACTTTATCATGACGTATTTTTTGTCCATCTACATTATGATAAAATGAAGCATAATCAGAACTATGATTTGCTAAATACAACATTTCGTCTTTCATAAACCAAACATCATTTTTAGAAGGCTGTTTTTCAACAAATTTTTTCATGTGATTTTTTATTCTTTCTATGCCTTCAGGTGTGTAAAATATTGCTGGCTCATTCATGTCATTCCAAAAACCTTCAATACCTTTTTCCGTTAATATTCTATATTTTGAACCAAACCATTTTCTTGCCTCTTTATTTAATACATCTGGAAAATGGGTATATCCTGGCCATACTGCTGCAATAAAATCTGTGCCATCTTCTTTTTTACAAAAGTAATTGTTTTCAACGCCTTCTTCATATATCGCATATCCTTTTTCTATTTTTACACCTGCGTCTATAATGGGAATCAATCTGTAATCATATTGCTTCATTTCTTTTACAAATTCATCAAAATCACTAAAATTTTGTTTATTAAATGTAAAATCTTTAAAATCTTCCATATAATCAATATCCATATATATCATATCAATAGGAATATGATGTTTTCTGTATTCCCTTGCGACTTCTCTATAATCTTCTTTTGTTTTATACCCCCATCTACTTTGTGCAAAACCAAATGCAAATTTTGGAGGAATGTAACTTCTCCCTATGAGTTTTCTAAACTGTTTTACAATATCATAAGCACTTTCGCCATATATTACATAGAAATTTAAATCACAGCTTTCACATACAATACTTAATTTATCACTATGAGTATATCCTATATCAAAGCAAATAGAAGAAGGATAGTCAATAAATATACCGAAATTTTTTTCTCCTGATATTACAATAAAATTGTGTGCACCATAAAATGATGATTTATGTTCTGTATGCTGTGGGTCATCGGTACAGTTACTAATGTAATAATAACCTCTTTTGTTTATGCCTCTATTGCTTTCTCCTAATCCAAAAACCATATCTTTTTCTGACATTTCATATTCAAAACAAAATTTGTTTTCACATGATATATTACCATACTCTGGACTACCTTCTGTTTTTTCTATGTCAATGACTGTTGCTTCTGTATCAAATGGTGTACCATAAATATATTTTTTTATCATGATTATGTTTCTCCCTTCTTTTTGGTAATTATATAATCATTATGGTTTACAGATACCACATGGTGTATAGCCTTGTGCCTCTAACTGCTTCTTTGTACCTACAAATTCCTGTTTACTGTCTTTTTTCATTGTACTAACACTGGAACAATCTAATTCATGAAATTTTTTAGAATTTGTATTTAATATGTATTTTACTGTATCATCATTTACTGAAAAATCATCATCTTCTGCAGTAGCCTGTTTGCTTTCACCTGTTTTATAATCTAAAACAATACCTGGCTGATTATTATAGCAAAATACATTGAATAATATATCTTCTCCATTATCCTCTACTGATTCCGCTTCTATCTGCACACCCTTTGCTAAAAGATTATCTCCCTCAAACACTGGTGTAACACGATACAACACATGGTTATTTGTTTCTTTTACATAGTCAGCAACCATATTTTCAAATGGTAACATACCCACTACATTTAAGTATCTTGTTCCTGTAATTAAATTCTTTTCATTTGCATTTTCTCCTGTCAACTGAAAACCAATTAAATGACATCTGTTATAAAGGTGTTTTCCGTCCACACAATCATATTTTACACTATGCCATGCCGTAGGTTTTACTTGACTGATAGAGCCTCTTTCTTCTGTGGGCATAATGTCTTTTCCGACATTAGCAAATGCAACACCACATCTTCCTAAACTGTCTAAATCGCTATATGTTTCAAAAGACTCTGTTGTAAAATATTCCTCATCAAAATCAGGCTCATTATTATTTAATACAATATAAGGTTCTCCAGCATATTCTGGAATACTTTCTATTGTTATTACAGACGATGATGATGTTTGCTGTGTTGCCTGAGATAAGGCATCTATATCACCACACGCTACTGTAAATATCATTGCAAGTAATGCAATGAATAACGCAATACTTTTTCTTTTTTTAAACATTTGTATAAACCTCCTCTGTAATCATGTCATGTGAATTTCCTTTTATATCAGAAACTTTTTGCAGTTTCCATATATATTTGTTTATGGGGAATTGAAAATAATAATCCGCCGGATAAACTCTATTCCAACGATACAATATAATTTTTTGAATATCATTTCCATATTTTGATATTTCTGTGTTTTCCACAAAACAATAATCCTGCTCCTGTGCAATATCTAAAAAATTAGACTGCACAATTACATTTTGATGTTCTTCTTTTAAAAATTGCTTTGCTGAATATTCATTCATCAATAGTCTTTTTCCTTCTGTTAATTGTAATATGTGATTGTATAAAGCAATATCTCTGCTCTGTCTGCGCTGATGAAATAACATACCATTGTTGTCATCAACACATGCTATTACTATCATGTAATATCCCTCCTGTATTTAATATTTTGTTATTTGTACTATATCATATCATGGAAATATTTACAATTCATTTGTAAAATAAATAAAAATGATGTATGATATTGCAACAGAAATTAACTTTTGTTTGCCGTAGAGAGTGGCTAAACACACATAAAAAAATGTGAGAACGTTGCTTTCTAAATAGTGACATCATTACGTTCATATAATATAAAATTTTTTGACAGGCTTTTTTTAAAAGCTTGTATGTGTGAACAGAGTCCATTAATCATTTTAAATAAAAAATATCATAAAATATTAAAATGTTTTTTTAATTATTTTAATTGCTAATATTCTGTTTACAATAAAAAAAGAGCAATATTGATTATATTGCTCTTTTTTACAAATATTTTATCATTTCTATCTATTTCTGTATGATATGAATTGTATATTCTACATCGTCAGATACCTCAAATATATCTTCAATATCTTCACTAATATACATTTCATTACTATCTGTAATCACTATCATACCAAAATTGTCTAATTTTCTCCACAATTCACTACCTTTTTGCAATCCTGCCACCATAACAGAAGTCGAAAGCGCATCTGCCATAGCACCATTATCACAAACAATAGTGACAGAAAGCAATCCATTTTGTGTGGGTTTTCCTGTTTTCGTATCAATAATATGATGGTACTTTTTGCCGTTTTGTTCAAAAAACCTTTGATAAACACCTGATGTAATCACAGAAGTATCTTCTACATTTAATATACCAACATATCCCTCACTATTCATAGGGTCTTGTACTGCTATGCGCCATTTTGTGCCGTCTGGTCTTTTTCCAGTTACAGAAACATTTCCTCCTAATGATATCACTGCTGATGAAACACCATTCTTTTTTAATATTTCATTCACTTTATTGGAAGCATATCCCTTTGCAATACCACCCAAATCAATAGACATATTTTCATTTTCTAAATATACAGTACTATTTTGTTTATCAATATGCAGTTTGTTGTTATCTACTAATTGCAATTTTTGTTGTATTTCTTCATCAGAAGGAACTCTTTTGACTTCTTCCGTAAATCCCCATGCCTTTACAACAGGTGCTATTGTAATATCAAAAGCACCTTCTGTAATATTACAATATTCTTTTGCTTTTTCTATTAAATCAAATGTATCTTTTGAAACGGTTACAGTTTGTTTTGCTGCATACTGATTGATGGCAAATATCTCACTTTGTTCTATTGTTGGAGAAAACAGTTTTTCTAAACGATTGATTTCTTTTTCTGCCTCCAAAAGTGCTTTTTCTCCGTTTTCGCCTTGTGCTTTCAAATCTATAAATGTATCCATAGCAAACA
>OFHA01001136.1_pt1 | contig 19749 bp, 15 predicted proteins | sample 1521891 | NCBI WGS metagenome assembly OFHA01 (sample SAMEA3504089, study PRJEB24116) | mouse gut metagenome | biome: mouse gut; feature: mouse-associated habitat; material: faeces | place: Denmark | collected 2011
CGATTGCACCGCCGTGTGGATTGAGCTGCTTATCTACATCAATGCCTAAATCTCTGCCCACTGCGATGGACTGTGCCGCAAATGCCTCGTTTGCCTCGATAATGTCAAAGTCCTCGATCTTCATGCCAGTCTTAGCCAGTACTTTCTTTGTAGAAGCCACTGGACCGATTCCCATCACTTCAGGTCTAACGCCTGCAAGAGCGCCTGCAACCCACTCAGCCATCGGTGTCACACCTAACTCTTTTGCCTTCTCTTCGCTCATGACAACGATCGCAGCCGCACCGTCATTGATACCAGAAGCATTTCCAGCAGTCACATATTTATCCTTGTTGATCGGGCGGAGTTTTGCAAGTCCCTCGATTGTAGAGCCTGCTCTTGGTCCCTCGTCAACCTTAAACTCAACCATCTCTTTTTTCTTCTTCACCATGACAGGAACGATTTCCTTATCAAATGCGCCAGCCTTCTGAGCAGCCTCTGCCTTCTGCTGGCTCTTCAATGCAAACTCATCCAGCTCTTCACGTGTGATCTTCCACTCGTCACAGATATTGTCTGCTGTCTGAATCATATGATAGTCATTGAATGCATCCCAGAGTGCATCTTTAATCATGGTATCTACAAGCACTCCATTGTTCATTCTATAGCCGAAACGTGCATTAGGAAGTGCGAAGGGCGCCATAGACATGTTTTCCATACCGCCTGCAACCACGATGTCTGCATCGCCAGCCAGAATCATCTGTGCTGCCATATTGACACAGTTCAGACCAGAACCGCATACGACATTCACTGTGACTGCCGGTGTCTCGATCGGGAGTCCTGCCTTGATGGACGACTGACGTGCAACATTCTGTCCGAGACCCGCCTGAATAACACATCCCATATACACATGATCCACCTTGTCAGCCGGAACACCAGCCCTGTTCAGTGCTTCCTTGATTACGATCGCGCCGAGCTCCTGAGCCGGAGTTGTGCTGAGTGATCCGCCCATCGTGCCGATTGCAGTACGACATGCACCTGCCAATACAATTTTCTTTGCCATTATCTTTTCCTCCATCTTTTATACTCTTGTAATGGGTTTTATGTATCCCATCAGTTTACACGTGACTGTGATTCTTCTGACACAACAAACAAATATTTTCAAAAAACGCACAAAAAATATCACATTTTCTCACAAGTGAGTGCTTTTCAGTGCAGTCTTTTTGTGCAATATTCAAACTTTATTCCCTCATTGCGCTCATCACAATCATTGTGCTTATTTTATCACATTGTTAAAAAAAAAGCAATCTTTTTGTCTTTTGAGATTTATTACAATATTGACGAATTTTACATGCTAAAATTATCCAATTTTATCTATTTCAGTTGTGTCTCAGCTTTTTTTTCTTCGTATTTATTGTGCATTGTTTCTACCTTTTGCGATTTATGCACTTTTGCGCAGTGTTTCATTTTTTGGTGTGAGACTTCGTACTTCTCACATTATTTTCCTCAATTGGCACTACCGGGTCTTTCATATCATACTTTCTGTCCCACTCTTTCGAGACATCATTGCGCTCTACCTCACATCTGTGCGCGCTCAAAAATCCTGCAAGCTGGTAAAAGTCTACCCAGATCTCATTGTTTCCATCTTTCTGTGATTCGTCAAAAATTAGCTGAAGTCCTACGTGCAAATGCACTGTCTTGATATTATTCACATTCTCCTTGTCGCTGTAGCCTGTGTGTCCCATATAGCCGATCACATCCCCGGCCGTCACCACGCTTCCCTCCTGGAGCCCCTCCGCATAAGGATAATTCTGCCGTAAATGTGCGTAATAATAATACCTCTTCCCATCAAAACTACGGATCCCAATACGCCATCCCCCATACTGATTCCATCCAAGAGCCTCCACCACACCAGACTCTACTGCTATAATCGGAGTACCAACCAACCCCATCATATCATGCCCTAAATGTGGTCTACTGTATCCATAACTTCTGTTTACTCCAAAATCATCATAATGAGTATAGTCAAATCCCCTTGCAAGAGGAAAATATCCCTTTAGTCCATAGCACTCCTCATAACCCTCTCCAGCAGAGTCCCCATTCCCCTCCCTGTACTCTCCTACCAGGCCCCCTATTGCAGCGTCATAAGCCTCCAGATAATACGCATAATACTTTAACCCCTCTGCCAGTTCCTCCATGGTACAATCTCCCGCCGCAAGTTTTTCCGCCGCTTTGTCCATGATCTTCAAGGCATCCTTTCCAAATTCCCCACCTGTCTTTGCCGCCGTATAGGCCAGAAGTTCCACCCAGTGAATCTGGTGCTCCGTGCCATGGGTTTCCACATCCCAGTCATAAGCCTTGCAGAGCGCCTCATAGGACACTGTAAAATCCACCCATTTTATGTAATCATCCTCTATGGAAAGTGTATTTGTGCTGAAGCTTGCCTCAGTCTCCTGCTCGCCATTCTTCCAGATCACCAGCAAAGCAAGCACTGCCACCAGCACACACTCTGCAAATATTCCCCGCTTCAGCCATCCTGTAAATCCCTTTCCCTTCCCTCTCTCCATGTCTGCTCCGAATCCTTCTCACTCCATCACTGGAAATATATGAAGAAAGGCATAAATCCATGCCTGACGCGGCACTGTTCCCTAAAGCTGGTTCACCGGCCCATCACGCCACCCTTCGCCCACAACTCTTCTCTGCCTACTTACCCTCCCCCTCGCCCACAGCTCTTCCTGCCTACTTACCCCTCCACCCCTCGCCCACAGTTCTTCCCCGCCAACTTACCCCTCCAATCCTCTCCCACAGTTATTCCCTGCCTACTTACCCTCCACCCCTCGCCCACAGCTCTTCCCTGCCAACTTCCCCCCTCCAACCCTCGCCTGCAGTTTTACATCCTTTTCCTTCAAAACACAGAAAAGCTCCAGGATCCTCTCCTGAAGCTTCTCCAAATCTGTTGTTCCAGATACAGCCCACCGGGCACAGAGAGCCGAATACAGCCGCATACCCCATGCCGACCATGCCCGGACTCTTTGCCCATTTCTAAGCTGTCCCCCTGTAAACGGCCCAAACTCTTCCGCTCAGCTCTCGGGCTCAATCAGTCCATATGTATCTCCCTTACGCTTGTACACCACATTCACCTGGTCCGTCTCTGCGTTGATAAATACAAAGAAATCATGTCCCAGCAGTTCCATCTGCACACAGGCATCTTCCGGATACAAGGGCTTGATATCGAACTTTTTCGTCCTGACAATCTTGACATCCTCATCATCCATATAGTCATTTTCTACATACAGCTTACTGAAAGATTCCGCCGCCTGCTGCTTGTCCACAATCTTGTTCTTGTATTTCTTCAACTGCCGCTCAATGATTTCCTCCACCAGGTCAATGGACACATACATATCATTGCTGACCTGCTCAGAACGGATAATATTCCCCTTTACAGGAATGGTCACTTCGATCTTCTGGCGCTCCTTCTCCACGCTCAGAGTCACATGTACTTCCGCATCTGTGTTAAAATACTTTGCCAGCTTGCCAATCTTCTCCTCAACAGCTGACTTTAAGCCGGGCGTCACCTCCAGGTTTCTGCCAACGATAACAAACTTCATACTCATACCTCCTTGCCCGCTCCACCGGGATGCTGCGCCTGAAGCTAAAACGCGCCCTGCATCTCTCCGGCTGATTATTGTATTTACATTATAGCATGTTACCCCACTCCTTTGCAACAATTTCATAAAATATTCAGAATGCATCAAAAAAAGTTTGAAGACAAAATAAGCCGTTTTTCTCCTACTTTTACATGGAAAAAACGGGAAACTGTTCTGTGGATAATGTGGATAAGGTGGATAATTCAGTGCATAAACCATGTTAAGCCACTTTTCTCCCAAAATTCTGTGGATAACTCTGTTCATACCTTTTTCTGGAATAAACGAATTTACGCCTAAATTGACAGTTATATTACGAACTTCTTAATTTACACTATTCTTCCCTGCCACAAAAAAGACCAACCCAACTTGGAAATACAAAAAAGAGTAGGGGAACAGCCTTCTCCACTCTACTCGCTGGACGGCATATTTTACCTGCACAGGCCTGTGTAACAAAAAAGTGCTGCACCCTGCTGGATGCAGCACCAGATATTTTTTAGAATATTCTCCTGATTGCCAGGATCTTCCTGTAGCTTGCGCCGGAAACACAGATTCCCTTGGTGGGGTTGGAGGCATGAACGATCTGTCCATTGCCGATGTACAGTGCCACATGGCCGGAGTAGCAGATCAAGTCACCCGGCTGCGCCTCGTCCAGACTGGCCACAGCAGAACCCTGAGAACGATCCGCCTTGGAGGAATGAGGCAGGCTGACACCGAAGTTCGCATATACACTCATAACGAAGCCGGAACAGTCAGCACCCTTTGTCAGGCTGGTACCGCCATACACATAGGGATTCCCCACAAACTGCAGCGCATACTCCGCCACAGCCACACCCATCTCGCTGCCGCTTCCCACAGAATAGCTGGCACCGCCGCCTGAGGAAGAACCGGAGGAGCTGGAAGAGCTTCCCTTCTGGCCGGAAGACCCTTTTGCCGCCGCCTTAGCCGCTGCAGCCTCCCTGGCTCTCCTGCGCTCTTCTTCTTCCTTGGCAAGACGCCTTGCCTCTTCCTCCTTGGACTCAGCCTGTACGAACTCCGTATGAACCGATACATAGTCAGCGGAAATCCATCCGGTACCTTCCTCCACGTCCACCTTGTACCAGCCCTCAGCCTCGTCCAGAACCAGCAGGTCATCCCCCTCGGGAAGCATGCCCAGAACGGAAGATTCTGTCGTGGGCTCTTTGCGGACAAACAGAGTCTGGGTGGTGACAGTGGCAAACCTGGTTCCCACCTTCTTTGCGATCTCCACCGCATTCTCCCCGGTGACACAGTACTCACCCTTCACATAGCCAGTAACGGTACCGGAAGTAATCTGATACCATCCATTCTCTTCCGATATAAATGTACCCACCGAATTATTGTAAAGCTTTCCAAGCACCTCTCCCTCTTCGCTGGGAAGGCTTCTCACATTCACACATGTATTTACCTGGGCAATCACCAGGTTGCGGAACAGCTCTTCTTCTGTAGGCTTCTCTGCAGATACAGGAGTCAATTCCTCTGACTGTATCCATTCAATAATCGACTCAATGGGCAGCGTGGCAGTTTCTGTCGCGATATCTCCCAAACTGCTCCCCTGACTCAGCAGCAGATCCACTCCGCCGCTGGGCAGTACCGCACCATTACCATTGGCTCCTGCCGTAATGCCGTCCAGACTGTTGCCCTGGCTCAAAAGCAGATCCACCCCTCCCCTGGGTAGCAGTGTACCGCTTGCCTGTACTGAAATCCCCATTCCCGCAAAAGCGATAGAAGCCGCCAGCACACAGGCTGTCATTCTTTTCGCGTTACGAACCATTTTTATCTCCTCTCCTACAGAAGGTATGTATATCAATCTCATCAATCATCAACTAAAATATTTAATATTTATCTGTAATTTGTTACAGATTTGTTACGCCGTTAATAAATATAACACTTTCTCTTAAATTTGTCAACCCCAGGAACGCAAAAGTTTGTAATATCATAACAATTATTCACCGATAAATTCTGTTGGCCGGGCATAAAAAACCAGGTCAATGTCTCACACTGACCTGGAGAAAAAGACAAGCCTGATCCTCAGCCCTGCCCGGAAAGGTTCCTGCAGTAATTCCCTGCCGCCACGGCAGCGTTGGCCCCGTCAGCCACAGCCGTCGCAATCTGGCGGATCGGTTTTTTCCGCACATCCCCCGCCGCAAAAAGTCCCGGAACACTGGTGGCGCAGTCCTCCCCTGCCAGGACATAGCCTCCCTCGTCGCAGATATCCAAATCCCGGACCAGTTCCGTGCTGGGCCTGATTCCCACTGCCACAAACACCCCTGCCACAGAGAGCTGGAAAACCTCATCCGTCTTTTTATTTCTGACCCGGATCTCCTCCACCTGATCTCCGCCCAAAATTTCTTCCACCACATGGCTGTAGAGAATCTCCACATTGGAGAGCCCTTGAAGTTCCTGCTGAAGGATCTGCGCGCCCCTCAGCTCATCCCTTCTGTGAATCAGATACACCTTTTCACAGAGGCGGGAAAGATAGATGGCATCCTCTAAGGCTACGTCGCCGCCGCCCACCACCGCAACCGTCCTGCCGCGGAAGAAAGCCCCGTCACAGGTAGCACAATAAGACACGCCCCTGCCTCCCAGGGCCTCCTCACCGGGCACCTCCAGCCTGGCGTGAACTGCTCCCGCCGCCAGAATCACCGCCTTCGCCTGAAGCTCTTCTCCATCTGTGCGGACAATCTTGCCTTCTTCCCCTGTTTCAATGGACAAAACAGAGGCTTCCCGAAACTCCGCTCCCAGCTTATCCGCATGTTCCCGGAACTTTACCCCCATATCAAAACCATTCATCCCCGGCATGCCCAGGTAGTTGTCCACCTCATAAGTATTCAGCACCTGCCCTCCGCTCATGGGATTCTTTTCCAGCACCACCAGGTCCAGCCCTGCCCGTTTTCCATACACGGCCGCAGAAAGCCCTGCGGGGCCAGAGCCGATAATAATCAAATCATACATAACTTTCCTCCATTCAGATATCTGAAAAGATTCCATTCTTCAAACTGCTGTTAAGTGTAACAGTTTTTACCAAAAAAAGCAAGACGCCGCAGAAAATTCATTCTCCAGACCCACCCTGAAAATTGAGCATAGGAAAAAGGAAGGCCCCATGGTATAATGCATTGAAACCCCTTTAACAGTGAATCCTTTTAATAATGAAACGCGACGTCAACAGACAGGCCCGATGGTGAAAAGGCAGCCGGCTGCACTGCCGGTGCAGAAACCGGACCGGGCAGGCCTGTTCAGACAGGCAGAAAGGCAGGCAGCGGAGATGGAACAAACTGAGAACCAGACAAAATACGCCCTGATAACAGGAGCTTCCAGAGGCATTGGGAGGGCGGCGGCGGAAGCCTTCGCAGAAGAAGGATACCACCTGATACTCACCTGCCGCCGTTCCATACGGGAATTGGAATCCCTGGCAAAGGATCTTCAAAAAGATTACCGCATCTCCTGCCAGGCCCTGGCGGCAGATATGGGCTGCGAAGCGGATGTGGCAGAAGTCTTCTCCCAAATCCACCGCCTTGACGTACTGGTAAACAACGCTGGCTGCGCCCACTTTGGCCTTCTCTCGGACATGACATCCCAGGAATGGCGTCGGGTGATGGCTACAAACCTGGACTCCTGCTTCTACGCCTGCAGGGGAGCCATCCCTCTTATGCTGCAGAGACACAGCGGGAAAATCCTCAATATTTCCTCCGTCTGGGGAGCCCAGGGCGCCTCCATGGAAGTGGCCTACTCCGCCTCCAAAGGTGGAATGAACGCCTTTACAAAAGCTCTGGCAAAAGAGCTGGCCCCCAGCAACATACAGGTCAACGCCATAGCCTGCGGCGTCATTGACACCGCCATGAACAGCCATCTTTCCCCCCAGGACACCGAGGCACTCCGGCAGGAGATCCCCGCCGACCGTTTCGGCACTCCCAAAGAGGTGGCACGTCTGATTCTCCAGACAGCCAAAGCCCCCGCCTACATGACCGGACAGATCATCACCATAGACGGGGGCTGGTATTAAAATACCCAGACCGGGATATACTTTATTGTATCAGCTGATTTTTGTGTCTCCCAGGACTCCCTCCGCGCGCACCTCCTGAATATCCGTATGGGGCACCAGGGAGTCCACAATTTTCTGCATCTCCTCTTTCGTCTTCACGTCCCTGCACCGCATGATCAGTTCTTCCTTCTGAGACTCGGTCAGCCCCGCGTATCCCGCCAGGGCAGGCTCGTTCATTGCCAGGGCCATGCCAAATCCCAGGGGCAGGCCAGTAAAAGGCGTACCGCTGGGAATACCGTTATAGTGGTTTCCACCCAAATCCATCACACACTCTCCTTCCCTGTTTCTTTCCAGGATAGTGTGTGCGGCTTTCCTCTGCATTATCCCTCCCCAAAACCGCCGGCGCTGCCACTTTCTGTCAAAGAACCAAGACACGCCTCTCTGTTGGATTTTCTGGTTCTGTTTTCCGGTTCAGGGCTTCTGCCCCATACACTTTCAGGCCTGTGCCGCCACCTTGGCCTCCGCGTCCTCCACACTGCTATAGCCGTACAGTTTCACGCTGTTTTCCATAATTTCGTAAGCCAGGTTCCGGCCTGTTTTGGCGCGATCCACCACATATCTGCCGTAAAGCTCAAGCATCTTGTCGGAATATGTTCCCAGTTCCCCCCGCAGGTAAGTTTCGTAAGATGTTTCTGAGGGCGTGTCCTGAGAGGTGTGAATGCTCCTGGCATTCTGCGACAGGGCAGGATAATTCCGGGAAAATTCTTCCATCCACCCCACCTGCAGCCCCACAATCTGTTCAATAATATCCTTCTTCTCCTGGGACAGCTCCGGAAAATTCCCTTTGATCTGCTCATATTTCTCCGGCGCAGTGCTCTCCATCATGCGCCCGTATTTTTCCTCGATCAGATTGTGCCCTCTGCGGTACTCCCTGTGAAAATCATACAGATACTGCATGAGCATATCCCTGCCCCAGGTCAGATACTGGCTTTTGCGCATAATGGAAAAAGTGCCCCAGTCATCCTGGCAGCCGGCTCTGCCTCCTTCATTCTTTACCTTGTCAAATGCTTCAAACTCCAGACGGGCAATCTCTTCCGCCAACCCATCAACATCCTTCGCCGCCAGAGAGGCCTTGTACACCAGCTCCTCCGTGTGAGCCTCCAGAAAACTCTCCGTATCGCTGATCAATCCCCTGGCGTACATCTTTCTGGCAAAATACGCCCCCAGCTGGTCAATCTGGCGCACGGCAGCATCTCCCCCGGCCAGGTTCCGCGCCCTTCCCTTCTCCCGGCCGGTTCCCTCCCGGCCATCCAGGGCTTCGCCTGCTGCCTCTTCACCATCCATATCCGCTGTGTCATCCCAGTCTGCAGAAGTTTTTCCTCTCTGATCCACGCCTGAGCAAAGCCAGGACGCATCGGAATCTGTCAGAGTGGTGTTCCTGGCATTCTGGGCCAGACAGCCTGCAATTCCCGCAAGCATCATGGCCACTCCACTGCCCTCCTCCGACTCCTGAAGACTGCGCCAGAGCCACTTGTCATGGGGCGGATATTTCCCTTCAAGATAGTGCTGCAGCTTCATAGCCTCCTTCATTCCGTCCCATGCCATCATATGGGCCGTGAGCCTGTCGCCCCGCTGCAGCATACGGGGATAATTATACTGTGCCGTCTGTGCAAATCTGGCAGCGCTTTCCGCCAGTTTCAGGTATAGCACATTTTCCGGATATCCACGCTTAAGCTTCTCCCGAAAAGCGGTGAATATCCCCTCCTGATCCCGAAACACTTCCCCGTTCACTGCGGCAGCCAGCGCAAAATCGTTTACATTCTGCCAGTCAATCTCTTCGTATACATCCGTGCCCACAACGCTTTTCATGAAATCGGATATCCTGATCACGCCCCGTCTGTTGCGGCCGTTCACATGGGGAGCCCGCCTGCAGCCCTGGAACTCTTCCGGAAGCTGTTCATAGGCCTGCTGCAGCGCTTCTCCGATCTCGCTGTAAGTCTCATCCGTAACCCACATGCAGAAATCCGGTCCCCAGTCATGATCTCTGGAAAAAACATCATCATATCCAAAACAGTCCGACCCCCGTCCGGCAAGTCCCACCGCAATCCTTCCCTCATAGGCAGGGAATTTCTCTCTTATCATCTCTGCCCCGTAGGCTTCATAATATTCTCTTGACAAAACCAGCCCCGGCTTAGCCTGGCAGGATCTGGCAAAACCCCCTCCAGACTGAGGGCCTGTCTCCCTGCCCGCTGACAGCATGGCGTTTTCACAGGCCGAAATGTTCTCCTGGAGCCTGCGGTAGTATTCGTTTCTTCCCAGATACTTCTCCACTGTCTCCAGGGCCAGATGATAATACCGCAGCGCTTCCTCAAAATCTTTCTCATGAAAATAATACGCCCCCATGGTGGCCAGGGCCGCGGCAAAATGGCTGTCCTCTATGCCCTCTCTCTGGAAGGTTTTCATGGACTTGGCGGCGTACTCCCGGGCCTCCTCCCCCTCCCCCAGCTGCATACATGTACCTGCCAGGTTGGCATAAGTCACTCCCAGTTCGTATGCCGCCTCCTTTTTTTCCACAATGGCAAGAGCTTCCAGAAGCCGCTGCTTTGCCCCTGCATAGTCCCCCATCTCCTGGTGCAGCAGGCTCATATTATTTTTCAGCCCTGCTATAAACATATCGTCAGATTCCAGTTTTTCATCATATACTTTCTGAACCTGACAGTAATATTCCATGGATTCCTGCAGCCGGCCACAGGCGCGGCAGGCATTTGCCACGTTCAAAAGGGTTGTGGCATAGGGAATTGTCCCCTCCAATCCCATCCGCCTGGCCTGGGCCACAGCCTGGGCCGCCATCTCCATAGCCGCCTCTTTCTGGCTGGTCTCACGATAGTACCCCAAAAGCTCATTCTGCAGCTGCAGCAAACTCTCGTCATCCTTCTCCTGCTCTGCCTGCTCTATCGAGCGCAGCATCAAAGCTTCCGCTTCCTTTCCCCTGTTCTCCTCAAATAGCGCATCCAATTCCGTCAAAATCTTATGAATTTCCAATGTCCCATCCCATCCCTTTCATCTGCACCGGACCGCCGCAATAACCGTCCCCCACTTTATATAATATTCTATACAATCCGGCGCAAAATGTAAAGACAGCTCCTAAAATGATTCCAGATATTTCTGGAATACCTTTTTCCGAAATTGGTATGTGATGGCTTTTTCCATTCTATTTACTCTGTTCTCAATCGCTCAACAATGCTCTGCTTTTCTAAATTCTTGAAACAGAGAAACGGGATAAGCACCGCAAAAGCCAAGAGGATAGGAGTACAAATCATCAGCGGCATCAGAGTAAAATGGAAAGTGCTGAACTCATTAGCTGTCATGGCACGTACACCGATCCCAACGGCCAGAGTGCTGACAATATAAGAAACCATCAGCGTAATCGCTGCGTAATCCAATCCCTCACAAATGAGCATCTTCCGCAGCTGGCGCTTGGTCATGCCCACGGACTGAATCATGGCAAACTCTTTTTTACGGGAAACAATGGCCGTGACCATAGAATTGATAAAGTTAAGCACACCCACCAGAGCAATGATCACGCTGATGGTATTTCCCATAACTGCCGACGCCCGTGTTTCTGCCTCATACTGCTCCGCCATGGTTTTGCGGGATGTCACAGGCAGACTGGTGTCAATGGTCTTGATATACGCATCGAGCATCTCTTGTGCTGCGGGAATATGCTCATCGTCCACATTGAAGAACAGTCTCCGCAGCGTATTCTCCGGCCACTGCTGCCGGAATACCGAAGTAGGAATAATAAAGCTCATGCAGTGCTGATTCTGCGCACCGCCTTCTTTGGCTCCTTCATCCACAGCTTGCAGCGGATATACAATAGCCATTACCGTATAGGTACGATTTTCAAGGGCAATACTGCTTCCAACGGTAGGAACAGGCAATGCAGCCTTTCCCTCTGGGTCTGTGGAATCTATGGCAGGACCGATAACCAACACATAGTCGCCGCCGGCAAATTTTTCTGCATCATAGCTGCCGGAGAGCAAATACCTCTCCTGCGTAATTGCATCCAGGGGGATACCGTCCATTCCATACAGTACACCGATGGCTTCACGGGTTTCCATGGCGTTTTTTATCTGAGCAGGACCGGCCGGATCGTAAGTTGCCCAATCGTCCAGCATTTCCTGTGTATAGAAGGCGTCGATATTTTGCACGGTCTCATCATCCAGTGTCAGTTCAAATTGATGAGAATATTGATGCCCAATAGCTTCCATACCAGCCACTTCTTCCACGGATGCCACCAGTTCCGCATTCAGGGTGAAACCATGAGGGTCATATCCGCCAATATAGTCTGTACTGCTGCTATCATCCAGCTGGAAGTCACTGATCGTCAGCTCAGACAGGTATTTCTCCATATCAAAAGCAGCATTCTTGGCATAGAAACAGCTGAGCAAAACCAACCCCAGGGTCAGGGAGCAGATGACTGTCACTGTCCTTTTTTTGTTCCGCCCCAGGTTCGCCCAGGCCATACCGGTAATGGAAGCGCCATTCCGGGTTCGTTTGCTTTTCTTCCTGCCTGTGGCGGCGGCATCACTCATCCGCAGAGCTTCGATAGGAGAAACCTTACCAGCCAGCCTTGCCGGACGCAGGCAGGAAATCGTAACCGTCAACCATGCAAAAAGGGCAGATCCAAGGAAGATCACAGGATTGGAGGAAACCACATCATTGCCCTCCAGCCGTCCCATCAGCACAGGAACCAGCACCATGCCCAACAGCCAACCCAAGAGAAGCCCCATCGGGATGCCGATCACGCACAGACGGTTTGCCTGACCATAAATGAGTTTCTTGATCTGCTTTGTGGTAGTTCCCAGTGTTTTCAACTTTCCATAGAACTGGATGTCGGCAGTAACGCTGATCTGAAAGATATTATAAATAATCAGATAGCCGGCAAGGAACACCAGCACCATACCCAAATACATGGGAATGCTTTCCTGCGCTGCGGTAGCATTCATCTCTGGCGAATATGCCAGATTCACGCCAAATTTCAAGTCCGTCAGTCCGGTGTCTGCCAAAATATTCTCCATGGTGGCCTCAATATTGCGGTCACTATGCAGGATCACTTGTGCGGTATGCAGACCTAAAACACTTGTCTTTCCGTCAGCAACATAGTCGCCGATCATCTCATCCGCAAATTCCCTGCTTACCCAAGCCATGCTGGCATAGACAGATTCGTTGCCCTCCCAGAAACCACAGAGGGTAAAGGTGGAGGTGGTCACTTCATCCTCTGCAAGATCCTTGCGCCATTCCAGCGTTACAGTCTCCCCCAGCTGATGGGGAATACCCAGGCGATCAAGGATCAGTGTGTCCAGAGCGATCTCATCCGCTGCCGTTGGCATTGTTCCGGTGGTAGGCATAGCAAAGGAATGCTTGGCATTGATGTCACTGCTCCAACGGATTTCAACCTGTTTGCCACCCAGCTTTCTGTTTTGTGCAAGGCCGAGAACCAGACTTTCTCCGGCTTCTGCAACATCAGGGTGAGCAGCGATCAACGAAAACTGCTCTGCAGTGATGGTCTTAAAGGATGCCTGACCATCATAACCAGTCTGTCGGAATGTCATTTCCACCATGTTTTTGCTCATACTCTGTGCCAGGGTAAAGAGGGTGGTGAACATGATGGCAGTCATTAAGATGGCGATGATCGCCACCAGGTTCCGGCCTTTATTTTTCTTAAAAGTACGCTGATTCAGCGTTTGAATTGGTTTGAATACTGTTTTCATCATGCATCCCTCCCTATTGAGACACGATGCGGCCATCCTCAATTCGGACAATAGGATCCGCCATCTGTGCAATTTCCGGGTTATGGGTAATCATCACGATTGTCTGATTAAATTCTTTGCTGGTCATCTTCAGCAAACCAATCACATCGTCACTGGTTTTTGAGTCCAGATTACCGGTGGGCTCGTCAGCCAGGATAATAGCGGGCTTAGAGGCCAGCGCACGGGCAATCGCCACTCTCTGCTGCTGCCCGCCGGAAAGATTGTTCGGCAGACTGTCCAGCTTCTTCTCCAAACCAAGCAGACGGACAATCTCCATGATGAACTTCTCATCAGGCCTGCGGCCATCCAGAGAGATGGGGAATACAATATTTTCCCAGACACTGAGTACCGGCACCAGATTGTAATTCTGAAAAATAAAGCCGATATGATTGCGCCGGAAAATAGTAGCCTGTTCGCTGTTCAGCTTTGCCAGTTCCGTATTTCCAATTTGAATACTGCCCTCGCTGGGGGTATCCAGTCCGCCCAGCATATTCAGCAGCGTAGATTTGCCGGATCCGGAGGTGCCGATGATGGCGGTGAACTTGCCGCGCTCGATCTCCAGATCTACACCGTCCAAAGCCTTGACCAAGGCTTCGCCCTTGCCGTAATATTTTTTAAGACCGGTAGCCTTTAAAATTGCTTCCATCAGATATTTCCTCCTTGTGACCGGGAATCGGTTTCCCTTTTCTGATTCTATTCTATCAGTTCAATGTCACAGGGAAGGTACAACAAAGGTACAGTTTTGTACCTTTTGATCGAGTAGGGGAATGAAAGCCTTGAAAACAAAGAATATATCGCAGTGTGTCCGCCAATTCAAGGACAAGAAACGGTGTGCTGCTTATAAATCTTCTTATAAGCATCTGTGCCACGGGGGACATCGGTGTAAAGCCGGATATCCCAATCGGGCCGGGTCTTGATGACCCTCCCATATTTGGAATCCGTGCAGGAGTTTTTACATTTGGAACACTGTCCTTTCCCATAGGGGCAGCGCCACATGAGGTAACCGCTGGATTTGTCATAACCATTGGGCTTCATGCGCAGCTTTTCCTGGCATAATGGTGTCCCGTCTTTGTCAATGGTGATGCTTTCCTTGCCCTGGCTATGATAGCCATATTTTTCTATACTTTTCTCCAATTCTTTTTCATCAACTAAAACATAACTTTCCATTTTGCCAGTCCCTTTTTCACTTTTAAAATATCACGTATTCTGCAAATACTTCTTTAACTCTTATAAATTGGGAACTGCCCTTTTACGCTTATATTCTTCAATCACTGCCACCATTTCCTTACTCTTTTGAATACTTTTCTGCAATTCTGCTTCATTAATCTTATGATCCGGATCTGGTGTAATTATTTTCAAAGGTTCAAAGCTATATACCAAATCATTCAAAGATGTTTTTCCCATAACCAATACCCCACTTTCTACCGAATAATAGAACTTATGACTATAGGAAGCCGTTTTTGCTACCTATAGTATAATCCTGCCTCACTGCACTTCGCCAGAAAAGATAATGTTGCCATGTACACTTCCGAACTTGGCGAGCTTCTTTTCAATCCTTGTATACACTCTTTAAAGAGAACAACAACCTTACCATAATCAAAATCCTTATCTCGTTTCAGATAATGAACTGTTCCCTGATTCGATACCACCACTATCACTGTAAGCATAGGATGCTGAATAAAAAACTGCACATCCTCCAATGAAAAAGTCTGTGTTGATGGATGATTATGTAGCAAAATAACCACAACAGATTCGCTGGAGACAATCATATGATTTGACAAGGTATCCGATAAAACATCTACATCATGCTCTGTTCCCAATGCAACGCCAAAATTATGCAAAGGATCGGGTTTACCCAAATCGCAGGTCAGAGCAACTTCATTACTGTCGTTTCTCTCTTTAGAGATAACCAATACGTTCCTTGCCAGCTCCTGCATAATCTGATTTTGTTCATCTGTAAAACCATAATATTCAATCAGCGGAACTTTATCTATCGCAATATCAGTAATATACACTTTCTTATCACGTTTCTTTGCCATTTCCAGAGATTCCGCTTTTATCGGCTTATCCGAAACATCCATTGGTATCATCCCCCTTTCCCAAATCATCTATCTACTTTTATTATACCAGATACTCCGCAAAATTACAGTAGAATTTTTCACCCCAGCGGACTCGTGCCGAATGAAAGTCACCTGTTTTATCTAATCCATGCAATTTTCCATGTCCATCCACGCCATGCAATCCGCAAAATATGGACACTTTGTCTCATGCGCAACAAGAATACAATAGACTTCCTTGGAATATGGGAAGAAATGTATAATATAGACTTCAATGTTACCGCCTATGAAGAAATCATGTTGGAGGCAGGATTAAAAGGTCATCAAATCACAATCAGGATCGGGAAATATCAATTTCACGCCACAATCCGCAAACGCTCTGTAATGCTTCCTTTCTCAATAAACCGGCAGCACATCAGTGGGACTGCCACTGCCAGGAACAGCATGAGAGGCAGGGCGGCCCACAGGGGAGCCAGTGTATAATGATAGGTTATACACCAGGTGTTAAGCTGTGAAAAAACTGCCGGCATCCCAAGCCAGGTCACAAAGAAGATCACAGGCAGCAAAATTCCTGTCAAAAGAGCCGCATGAAGCAGGCCCTCTGTGAGCAAAAGCCATTGCAGCTGTCCGCTTGTCATACCAAGGCTCTGATAGACTGCAAATTCTTTTTTTCGGACCATCGTCTTTGTAACCAGCATATTGGCAAAGTTCAAAAGACCAATGATCATCAACACGATCCCGACAATCAGCTCGGGCAGGCATTTATTCCACCTGGCGTTTTGGAAAGCTTCCTGATAATCGCTGCGCATCCAAACACCAATCCCGCGATTCAACCCCTGCTTATATGAGCTGAGATTGTGTTCAAATTCCTCCTGCCAGCTATGGTCAATGTTGACTGCCAGCTGACGGATCCCCTCATCCGGGAACAGCTGATCAAATAAGGACAGTGGCACAAAATAAGCCAGATGAAAGCTGGACTCCGAACTGTTACGTCCGCTTAAAAATGAGGTATCCCCCATAACTGAAGCCAGCACGGCAAGTTGCTCTCCCCCCAGCTCCACCGTTTCTCCGGCGGCAGGCGAGGACACGCCCTCCGCATAAGCGCCTGCGGCCACAACATACCGCCCGTCAGCAAACTGTTCTGTATCAAAATCACCGCTGGTGACTGGACAGTTATCCAGTACATACCGCAGGTAGGCATCCTCCAACGCAATCACTATGCCGTAATAGCTGCCCGTCTGTTCCAGGCAGTCCAGACCGGCACACCAATCGGGGTAGGCAGCCTGACTTTCTCTGCGGGTCATGGTCTCATCATAAGGTTCATTGTAAAAGTCCACGATTCGCTGGCGCAGCCCGTCAGAAGCCCTCAGCTCCACTTCCTTGGATTTCAGGACGCTTACCTCCAGAACCTCACTGCGTCCGCGCAAATCGCCGACGATCTGTTCCGTGATAGCCCGGTTATTGGGGTTATACCGCTGTACGGTGGAAGCCGCAGAGCCATCCTCGATGGTGTAGTCCCACGGAGACATCCCGTTTAAGTACAGTCCTTCGTCGTAGCTGGTGTAAAGAATCCAGGTAGAGCAGAGCAGCAGAAGGGAAAACAGCAAAGACAGCAAGGAAAGAAGTGTACGCCCTTTATTTCTCCACAGGGAGCGGAGAGCCAGACGAAGAATGCCGACTTTCCCTGTACTGCTGCGCCCCCGCCCTTTCGGCACCCGCTCCTCCAAATTCCGCAGCATCTGTGTGGGCATCCTTCCGCCTGTCCGGGCAGCAGGCAGAAAATACGCCAGTAAAACGGTTCCGAAGGTACAGAGTGCTGCCAGAGCAAACGGCTCCCAGGACAGGAAGTAAATTGCCGGGTTTTGCTCCATGCCAGTCACAATCCGCGGTGTAACCAAATATTGGATACCAAATCCCATCAGCCAGCCGGGGAGCAGGCCAAAAAGAGAGAGCAGCGCGGCCTTTTCCAACAGAAACCATCGGATCTGCCGCGGTGTCATGCCCAAAGCTTTCAGACCCGCAAAAAAGCGGCTGTCCTGATCCATGGCCACCTGAATAATACTGTAAATCATCAAAAAACCACACAAAAGCACCACCAAAGCAGGAAGGTAGAACGGTGTCGCCTGCTTGCCTGCCATTTCCATTCTGGCTTCGTTATAGGCCAGATTGGTCGTGTAAGTCACCTGATTGACCCCCTGATCTGTCATGAGCTGCTGCGCCTGCTGCTCCAGTTCCTTTGGCTGATGAAGATCGACCCCCATGGTGACGGATGCCGTATCCGGGTATCCGCTCAGAAGTCCGGCAGCACACTCCGCTGTCACCCAGGCACAGGCTTCTGTGAAGTTTGTGGGGCTTGCCCACCATCCGCAGAGGGTAAAATCTGTACTGTGCTGTCCTCCCCTGCTGTCTGTCCACTGAATAGACACCGGAGCACCCAGTTCATGAAGAACCCCCAGAGAGTCCATGGTAAATTCATCCAGAGCGATTTCTCCCGCTTTCTCCGGCAAACGCCCCGTTGTAGGAACAGAGAGGACGCTCTTTGCATAGTTCTGATCAGTTACCGCCAGCTTAACACTGCGAACACCCATCATCTCATCAGAGAGCTGGCCCAAAGTGCTGATCCGAACCGTGCTTTTTACATTGGGATGCTGCGCTAATTTATCTGCCTGATGTGCGTTCAATCCATGGTAGAGGATGTGACTGGTGGAGCCGTACCGGTACTCATAATTGAGCAGATACGCATTTTCTACGGAGCTGCCCAGAAGAAAAGTGAAGGCATACAGCCCTGTAATCAAAACCACCGCAAAAACCAGCAGTAAATTTTTTACTTTGTGAAATTTGAAATCCCGCCATGCAAGGGTGTGACATATTTTCAGGTTGTTATTTGCAAGCATGGCACCCTCCTTACGCCTTCAGACGGCCGTCTTCCATGCGAAGCACACGGTCAGCCATCTGTGCGATCTCAAGGTTGTGGGTGATCATAATGAGAGTCTGGTGATAGGTCTCCACGGACATTTTCAAAAGTCCTAACACATTTTGTCCACTTTTTACATCCAGGTTTCCCGTAGGTTCGTCGGCCAGAATGATGGAGGGCCGGGTGATCAGCGCCCGGGCAATGGCGGCGCACTGCTGGCCGCCGCCGGAGAGCATGTGGGGAAAGCAGTCCAGCTTTTCCTGGATTCCCAGCAGGCAGGTGAGCTCCTCAAAAAAGGCGGCGTCCGGTCTGGAGCCGTCCAGGGCCAGGGGGAGCAGGATGTTTTCCCGGACGGTCAGCTCCGGCACCAGGCTGCAGTCCTGAAAGACAAAGCCCACCCTCCGGCGGCGAAAGACCGTCAGCTCCTCCTCCCGCAGCGTCCCCAGGTCCACGCCGTCCACGGTGACGGTTCCCTCTGTAGGTTGGTACAATCCGCCGATCAGATTCAAAAGCGTGGTCTTTCCGCTGCCGGAGGCCCCGATGACGGCGGTGAGCTTTCCTTTTTCGATGGAGAGGTCAATCCCGTCCACGGCCTTTACCTGCAGGGGACCCGTGCCAAAGTATTTTTTTAGATTTTGAACGGTGACAATGTCCATAAAGCGCCTCGTTTATCGCAGTAAAAACACGGAAAAGGCGGAACCCTTTCCCACCTCGGATTTCAGGGTCATATAGCCACGCTGGCGGGGGATGATCCCCCGGGCCAAATACAGTCCCAGCCCCACGCCCTCTGCGGCGGCAGAGGACTGCGCCCGGTAAAAGCGCTTGAATACGTCGTTGTGGTGCTGGGAGGGAATCCCGATCCCGGTGTCCGTGATATCGATCCGGGTGTAGAACTGCCAGGGGCGGACGCTGACATGGACGCATCCCCCCTCCGGTGTGTATTTGACCGCGTTGTCCAGGAGGTTTCCCAGGGCCTCCGCCGTCCACTTGGGGTCGTGCCAGAGGGTCTCCCGGCTGTCACAGTCTACGTCAATGCGAATATGCTTCCGGTCCGCCGCGGCCAGGATGCCGCCCACCGCCTGGGCGATGGTGTCATACAGGCTGGCATTCTCCATGTGCAGGGCGAACGTCCCGGTCTCCAGGCGGGACATCTTGATGAGGGACTGCATGAGGAAGTCCAGCTTGCGGACCTGCGCCGCCAGGGTGGAGAGAAATTCCGCCCGCTTTTCCTCCGGCAGCTCCTGCTGGCGCAGGATGTCCGTGAACATCCGGATATTGGCCAGGGGGGTCTTTACCTGGTGGGAGATGTCGCTGACCAGCTCCTGAATGGTCTGCTTGTCCGTCTCGC
>OFHA01001137.1_pt1 | contig 19746 bp, 17 predicted proteins | sample 1521891 | NCBI WGS metagenome assembly OFHA01 (sample SAMEA3504089, study PRJEB24116) | mouse gut metagenome | biome: mouse gut; feature: mouse-associated habitat; material: faeces | place: Denmark | collected 2011
AGTCACAGAGGATAGTATTCCGGGATAAATAAATCTTGCATATGAAAGGGGGCCGGATATGGTATTTTTTTGAAAGGATGTCCTGCACACGTCCAAGTAAAATACATCTGCAGCTATAATCTTTTAATCTATTCTGAAGATCAAAGTAGTCAAGGTTCCAGAATCAGGAACGGATTCGGAGAGTAAAACAGTTGAATACGAGTGGTTTATACTATCTTCTGCCTGCATCAGCGGTATGTCACACGCACCTCCTTCTGGCGGATATGCAGGTATCAGCTTATTTATCAGAAACCACCGGGGACCAATCTGCAAAAGCAGATAAGTTATATACGGCAATCAAATTGCAGAAACAATTGGTTGCAGCAAACGAAGGGAGCAGAACAAATGAAGAACGGAATATCATATGAAAAGTTGTACACAGAATTGGAGGGTTTTGAAAAAAGCGGCGTGTGTATTCTGATCGATGGAAATAATGCAAGCCCGATGCAGGTAGTAAAAGCGCACATGCTGCGGGAAGAAGGCAGTTATATGCGGGATTATCAGATGGAAGTGAACAGTTATACGAGAGGACAAGGGAAACTTACATGTAATTTCCGGGGATATGAACCATGCCACAATGCAGAAGAGATCATAGAAGAGAAAAACTATGATCCGGAAAGAGATCTGGAGAATCCGACAGGATCGGTATTCTGCGCCCATGGGGCGGGCTTTGTCGTACCGTGGGAGCAGGTGACAGAGTATATGCATATTGAGAGTCGGAAGAAGCGGAACAGGAATTCTGATGAAGAGCCGGGAACGACGGAGGAGAGGCAGAAGAACGGCGAGAGGGCTGCAGAAGAAACAAGGCGTCCGGGAGAGGTTATAGCAGGAACGGCTGCGGCAGGAAGAGTCTCGGCGTCCGGTCAGGGCAGAGTTCATTGGGACAGTTTCAGTGAGGAAGAAGAGAAAGAGTTAGAGGAGATATTTATCCGTACTTACGGAAAGATAGAACGGAGGACTTCCGCAGATTCTAGATATGTCGCAGGCGGGCTGGAGAAAAAGAGGCATAAGAAGGAAGAAGCGGTTCAGGAGTATCTTCTTGTGGACGGATATAACGTCATATTTGCATGGGATGATTTAAAAGAGCTGGCTAAGGAAAACATTGACGCGGCGCGAAATAAACTGATGGATATTCTTTGCAATTATCAGGGATTCCGAAGATGCGTCGTTATCTTGGTGTTTGACGCCTACAAAGTGGACGGCTATGCGCTTGAAATCCAGAAATACCACAATATCCATGTAGTGTACACCAAGGAGGCAGAGACGGCGGACCAGTATATTGAGAAGGTGGTTCACCAGATTGGAAGAAAGTATCATGTAACCGTGGTGACCTCAGACAGCGTAGAGCAGGTTGTCACTCTGGGACAGGGTGGTACGCTGATTTCCTCCAGAGAATTCAAGGAAGAAGTAGAGCTTGTAAGAAGACTGATTCGGGAGGAATACGCAAGCAGGAGAGAGTCGGGGAAGAATTATCTGTTTGATCATATGGATGAGAAGATGGCCAAACAGATGGAAGATGTTAGGCTTGGGCGGAAGGACTTCATAGAATAAAAGAGGTAACAGTTCAGCCTGCAACCGCGCACTTGCTGCGCGGTTAGCAGCCAATGAATTGGAGCAGCTGGGAATCCGCCTCTTTGCCGCAGGCAAACTTTAAAATGGGCGGATTCCGTAACAGTGAAGCCGGAAGGCTGAACTGTTACAGTTCCCTCCGGCGTTTTTCATTTCCTCATTGTATTTGGCGGCGGCTTTTTGTATAATCAAAAGGAGCAATAAAACAGAAAGGAGCCTTTCAATGCCTTACTCAGAACTTTTTATTTTCCTGTTGGAAATCGTTGGGACCATTGCCTTTGCTTCTTCCGGGGCGATGCTGGGCATACGGAAAAACATGGATATCTTTGGCGTCAATGTGCTGGGCATTACCACTGCGGTAGGAGGCGGCTGTGTCCGGGACCTGCTCCTTGGCATCCATCCCCCGAAAATGTTCCAAAATTTTGCCTATGTTGGCACTGCCATCCTGACTTCCTGCCTGCTGTTCGTGGTATTCTTCATAAAAAAGGAGCTTTTGGAAAGCACATTTTTAGAACACTACGAACGGGTAATGAGCGCGCTGGATGCGGTGGGCCTTGGGATTTTTACTGTAATGGGCATCCGTACGGCCATGGATTTGGAAGGCAGCCATTTTGACCATTGGTTCCTCCTCGTTTTTGTAGGGGTAGCTACTGGGATTGGCGGGGGCATGATGCGGGATGTGATGGCAGGGGAAACGCCCTTTGTCTTTATCAAGCACGTCTATGCCTGCGCGGCGCTGATTGGGGCGTTCCTGTATATTTTCCTGTGCAGGGCAGTCCCGGATATTGGGGCGATGCTGGTAAGTTCCATCACAGTGGTGGCGGTAAGGCTGCTGGCAGCCCATTACCGTTGGAACTTGCCGAGGATACGATAAGGAGGTAGGATTTATGGTAAAAATACAGCACTGCAAACAATGCGGCAGGAAAATCTTTTTTGACGGGATTTGCGTTGCCTGCCAGACCGAAAACGAAAGGGAGCGGATCTTGGCAATGCCCAAGGAGGAGCTTGCCGCCGCAGTCCAAAGCATCTGCAGGGAAATAATGGAAACGGGCGATCTTGAGGAGCACTGGGGTTTATTTAAAAACCTGCTGGGCTACCGGGACATTGATACCACGGAACTGGCAAAAGCCGCCTTCCAAAAGGGGCTTTTCTATCCTTCCGAGCTATATAAAGACGCCCCTGATGATATCACCGCCAAAATGCTGGAAATGGTGATGGAGGATGGTACAGACCCAATGCTTGCCGGAAAGTTACTGCTGTGCCTTGCCGTCCATGGGGGGCGAAGACGTGTTCCAAGCATTCCTGGAGCTGGAGCGGCATCCACGTAAGTGGCGGGAAAAACTGTACGCCAATCCCTCCGTCCACGCCACTTACGGCGGATGGTCCTACGACAAGGACGGCAATTATTTGGAAACAAATTTTAAGGAATGTTATCCCATGGTAAAAGGGACTTTGGAAGAAAAAAAGAAAAGCCCTGTAAAAATAGGGGTTAAGACAGGGGAAACCTGCCCTTCCTGCGGCTGCGCCCTTGTAAACCTGATGGAAATTGACGGCAGCGACCCACGTCTTTCTTTCCTGGGGATCAGCGGCACTGCCAAGGCAAAATGCTGCCCGGACTGCCTGATCTATTCAGACAGTACTTTCTGCAGGTACGAAGTAAACGGCGAAAGCAGGTATTTCCCCGGGGAAGGGTGCTCCATGGCAGAAGACGGCCCGGAAGACCAATGGGTTGAGGAGCTTGCCTCCAACTGCTACGTCCTGGGGAAAGACCCTGTCCCGCCACGGTACGCCGCCGATTGGGAAGGCGGATCCTCTGTGGGCGGTTTTGGGTTCTGGATTCAGGACTGTGAGATTAAACTATGCCCCGACTGCGGGAAGCCTATGAAATACCTTGCACAAATCCAATGGGATACTGTGCTGGATGGGACAGAAGGCAACGCCTATCTGGAAATCTGCAGGGACTGCCGGATTATCGCATTTTTGCACCAGCAGACCTACATTTCAGGGACAAAAAAGATGCTGCCGGAACCGTATCATTTTCCGGCAGCCCTTTATGTTTTATAAACTTTTCCGGCAGCCCCCTATGCCGTGGGAAGCTTCTTTGCGCAGGCAATGGCTAAGGACCCCGGCCCGATATGGCATGCCACGCTTAAAGAAAGGGGGTCTGTCATGGTGATTTCTGTATGGGGGAAGGCTTCCTGTACCTGCCCCTTAAATTCCAATGCAGCCTGACGGTCTTTGGTATAGGCAATGTAGAGGTGCATATTTTTCCCCTCCTCATCCCCGAAGCGTTTCTTAAAATCATTTTTCATGGCGTCCACCATAATGTTTTTGGCTTGCTTTACCGTCCTTGCCTTGGCAAAGGCATCCAGCTTGTCCCCCTGGATTTGCAGCACGGGCTTTAATTTCAGCAATGTGCCGAGGGCTGCCGCCGCAGGGGTAATCCTGCCGCCTTTTTTCAGGTAAGTTAAAGTATCTACCATAATATAAATGCTGGAATCAAACTTTGTTTCCTCCAGAAATTCCTTGATTTCCACTGCGCTTTTCCCGCGCTTTGCCAACTCTGCCGCGTCCAGGACCGCCTGCTTCTGTGTCACGGAAATCCGCTGGTTGTTTACCACCTGCACCCTGCCCTCATATTCCTGGGCCAGCATAATGGCCGTTTCGCAGGAGCTGCTTAAGCCGCTGGACATAGGGATATGGACAATCCCTTCATATTCCTCCAGCAGCTGTTCCCACAAATCCGTCACGGAGCCGATTGCCGGCATGGACGTGGAGATTTCTGCATTCCCCTCTAATTTTTCATAAAATTCTTCCTGTGACAAATCTATGTCTTCAAAATAAGTTTCCCCATTGATAAAAAATGGCATAGGCAGGACATGGATCCCATATTCCTTTGCCTCTGCCTGGGTGATCCCGCTGTTGCTGTCTGTGACTACTGCTATATTTCCCACCGAATTTTCCTCCTTCTATAATTGTTCCGCTTCACCTTGGATATTCCCATCTATACTGCGTGGCGCCTGCCGCAGCCATGCCTGCTGCGCCCAAGCGCCTTCTGCTTCTTAGCTTATGCTGTTTCTGCACATTCCACTGTGCCAATTGTTTCCATTTCTTTTCTGGACATGCGGAAACATTCCATAACTTTTGGCGAAAAAATCCCGCACTCCCCGCCTAACACCATATAATAGGCATCTTCCTTGGAATAAGCCCGCTTGTAAACCCGCTCGCTTATCAGCGCATGGTAGGCATCCACCACCGACACAATCTGTGCGGCAATGGGGATTTCATCCCCTTTCAGCCCTTCAGGATAGCCCCGCCCGTCGTAACGCTCATGGTGGTACCGGCAGATTTCCATGCTTTTCTTAAAATATTCCGGTGTCTGGACATTTTTCATCATTTTCATAATCTCGCACCCTTTGGTGGTGTGGGATTTCATATATTCCCGTTCTTCCTTTGTGAGCTTTGCCGGCTTAAACAGCACATGGTCGGAAATCAGAAGTTTCCCAATGTCCCGCAGGGCAGCCAATTCCGCAATGGCCTCCACGTCCCCGTCTGTCAGCCGGTACTCCGGGTAATGGGCCTGCACCTTCCTGCCGATAATCCTGGTGAGTTCCCGGACAGTCTGGGTATGCTCCTCAGCTTCCGGGTAATGGGTTTCTAAGATGTTGCACACCACGTCAACCATCTGCTGGCTGGATTTTTTTAATTTTTCTGCCTGCATCTTCAACACGGCATACTGTTTGCGCAGAAGCTGGTTCTGTTCCGCTACTTTTTCTTCCATATGGTTCTTGTGCTGGTAGAGGGATATATTATTGTCCACACGTTTCCTCACCACGTCCCGGTCAAAAGGCTTGCGTATCATGTCTGCCGCCCCCAGCCCAATGCATTTTTTTTCAGTTTCTATGGACTGCTCTGCGGTAACTACAAGCACCGGGATATGGGCCATCCAGCCGTTTTGCTTCATCCCTGCCAGCACCTTGCCCCCATCTTCCCCGGACAGGTGCCAGTCCAGCAGCACTGCAGCGATCCCGGCGGCATTGCCCTTTAACATCTGCAAGGCCTCCCTGGTGCTGGATGCTTCTAAGATTTCGTAATCCTTACGGAATATCTCTGTTAAAATTATGCGGTTGCTTTCCAAATCATCCACAACCAAAATCTGATGGCGGTCCATGGCCTTCCCTCCTTAATTCCGAAATACGCCGATTTCCCTGTGGGACAGGCGCACGGTGACATTCCTGACAGAATTGGCTGCTGTCCACTGCATGCCGTTCATCAGCACGGTAGTACCGGCATTTAAAATGCCGTAAACCAGCATCCTGGCCTCGTTGGCCTTGCTCCGCTTTTCCTCCAGTTCCCGTGTGCGTTCTACCTGCAGCTCCATCTGCTTGCGCTTTAAATAGGTTGCCTGTTCCACTTTCAGGTACAGGTCCATCCCGTTGCGTACTTCCGGCGGGTACTGTTTCTGGAGTTTTTTATAGGCTTCTTCAAAAATTGCCAGTTCGGACTGGAGTTTTTTCAGCTTAAGTTCCGCTTCTTCTTCTTTTTCTATCATGGCCTTGCTGACGCCAAGGGAAATTATTGTGGGCAGCCCAGCCCGGTTCCCGATATGGTGGGCTGTAACCCCATTGACGGCCGCAGCAGTCCCGCCGATTATGGCGCCCCTGCTGCCGGCAATGACAATCTCCTTGCCTGCAATCATGTTGCTGTTCATCACATAGTTGGCATATATCCCCTCGTTGGCTGTCAAAGACGCCCCTTCAAAGAATTTCCCATGGATTTCCCCTGCCGCTTCTATCACGGCAAGCCCTCCGCCGGAAACGCCGTTTTTAATGACAATCCGCCCTCCGCTCTGCAAACGGGCAGATTCCACGTTCCCTTCGATAATCAGCTCGTCCTTGGATTGGATGACGACGCCGCTTCCTACGTTCCCCCGGATCCAGATGCTGCCGTTAAAACGCAGGTTCCCGGTGGAAATCGTTACTTCATTCACCACTAAGAGGGGCTGTATGGTAATTTTATTGTCTTTCAGTTCAATTTTGCCCGACTCCCGGGCAATATAGGTCTTCCTGTCCTGGGAAAGGAGAAAGCCTTTTCCTTTCAGGATGCACTTTTCCTGCCCCCCATGGGCTGGCAGCTCCGTGCCATCCACCATCCTTCCGCCAATCCCCGGCTGGGCTTCGTGGTACACAGCGATTACCTGCCCAGCCTTTACCTGTTCAAAATATACGGTATTCTGGTAGTCAATCGAGCCGTCTTTCCGGATCGCGGGAATCTGGGGGATACCCGTGCGGAAGAAAAACTCGTAATAGCCATCCCTGCCCCGTTCGGGCCGGATGCCTTCTGCAGCCAAAAACCGTCTGGTGGCAAACTCCGCTTCTTTTAAATTTTTCTCTATCTCATCCTGTCGGATGCCAAATACCACATGCTCCTTCGCCAGAAGGCGCATGATTTCATTCTTTGTCTTTGTTGTCCCTTTTTCCAGCGTGACATAGGCTTCCATCTTATCCTGGCTGACGGTCACCAAGCATTCTGATGCCTGCCGCGCCTGTTCCATCAATGTTTCTAGCTGGATATCGGCATTTTCTGCCTTTTTCTCCTGTTCCTGCAGCTTTTGGCGCATCTGCTTCATTTCCTTGGCGGAATACATCATGCTCTGGTAGGAAGACACATCCAGCCCTTCTTCCAGCCCTAAGCGGATTTCCCGCATCTGCTGCCAGCGGTACAGTTCCTTTGCGTAGATGGACACATCCACCCGCCGCTCCAGCCCCAGGCGGATTTCCCGCATCTGCTGCCAGCCAAAATAAATCTTGGCATATACGGATACCTCCAGCCCTTCTTCCACGCCCAGACGGATTTCCCGCAGGGACTCCCCTAAAAATTCTTTTATCAGGTATTTCGAAATATCTGCTTTGTGTTCCAACCCTAAACGGATTTCTTCTAATTGGTCTGGCTCGTACCCTTCCTCAATATAGGAAAAAATGTCTACATGCCCCAGCTTCGCTTTACGGATTTGGCGCAGGTACCCGGCTTCCAGTTCCTGATGCCTTGACACGTCAAGGCCTTCCTTTAACGCTTTTCGGATTTGGCGCATCCGGTCATAGGAAATTTCCGGCTTGGCGTACACAGATACATCAAGGCCGTGCTCCAAGCCCTTTTTGATTTCCTCCATCTGGAACCAGTCATAATTTACCGACGTGTACCAAGACACATCCAGGCCTTTTTCCAGCCCCTGCCGGATTTCCTCCATCTGTCCCTTGTCAAATCCCATCCCTTCATATTTTCTGATTTGCTGACTGTTCACTTCTTTCTGCACTCCTCTGCTTCATCATCCTGCATATTAATTCTATGGCATAATTGCCGGGCTGTCAATAAACAAATCTGGTACAGCGCCTGAAAAAAAGTGGATATCCCTGCCGGATACGCCTTACGGCCGTGCTGCCGGTCCCGGCTGCCCTGTGGGAAACAAGAAAGAATCCTGCTTTGCAGGATTCTCCGCGAGCTGCGCATCATTGTTTTTCTCTTATAGGAAACCCATACACTTTAACACTTCACAGTAACACGGTATTTCCTATAAGAAAAAACGCTCCGGCAAAAGGGTTACCGGAGCGGCCAGCATACCAACCGAGGGGATAAAAAGTTGGCATGCCTTTCATGGCATACTTATTCTACCACTACTGGTACTTGCCGTCAAGATAAGATTCTATTTTATTTTATGCGCAGCAATCATTCTTTTTCCGGGTACTCTTTGTCCTTCCAGTACCACCATTTTAATTTTTCCGGCTCATGCTGCCCGTGTTCTGCATAGTACACGGCGCAGCGGAACACATACAGCACGCACCTGTCATCCTGAAAGCCTTTTTTCAGGGCGTCCAGATGGTATAGTTCTTCCGGGTCCCTTCCCTTTAGGTCTTCGATGCAGCGGATCCCGATATTCTGCAGATGCTGCTCCATGTTTGCTCCTATGCCTGGTATGTTTTTTAAGTCGTCGGGCGGGAGCGCAGGCTTTGGTTTCTTTTTTGGTGTTTTGGGGGTTGGTTTTTCCATATCAGTTCCTCATTTCTGCCATTCCTACTGGTACAGCGCACTGTGCAGCCGTTCCCAGGTTTCCCCATACCCTTCTGAGGCTGGCGTAACAGGCCTTGCAACTGTATTTTTTTCATCCACCACAATCCTTCCCCCTTCTGCCAGCACAATAATCCTTGTACCCAGCACAATGGTTTCCTGGATATTATGGGTAATAAACAGGAATGTACACTGTTCTTCCATGGAAATGCGCAGCAATTCATCCTGCAGCTCATTCCTGGTCATGGCGTCCAGGGCGGCAAACGGCTCGTCCATCAATATAATTTCCGGCTTCAAGGCAAGGGCTTTTGCAATTGCAACCCTCTGCTTCATGCCGCCAGACAATTGGTAAGGATAATACTTTTCATGCCCGGATAATTTTACCTTTGCCAGTACTTCCTGCGTCCTCTGCTTCAATTCATCCTTATCGCGGATTCCCTGCAGCTTTAACGGATACTGTATATTTTTTTCCACTGTCTTCCAAGGGAACAGCTGGTTGAAATCCTGAAAAACCATAATCCGGTCTGTCCCGGGCTTCGTCCGTTCCGCCCCATTTACCAGCACGCTGCCTTCATAGCTTTCAAATCCGGCAATACAGCGCAGCAGCGTTGTCTTACCGCAGCCCGAAGGCCCCAACATGCACAGGAATTCATTCCTGTCCACCGTCAGGCTCACATCCTTTAACACGTCCTTCTCTTTTTCTGTATTAGCATCAAAAACCTTCGATAAGTTCCTGATTTCTAAAATATGATTCTTTTCATTTGTCATCTTGACATTCCCCATTTTTTCACTGTGCATTTTTCAATTGGCGAAAGTACGCCATACTGTACTACAAGCCCTATAATAATTATCACAACCAGCGTGGCATACATTTCTGCATTGTTCATGTTTGTCCGCATCTGGTTGATAAACAGGCCAATCCCCGGGCAGGACGCCACGCCAAAAATCATCTCTGCGCTCAGCAGTCCCCTCCATGCCCTTGCCCAGCCTACCTTAAGGCCGGAAACAATATAAGAGGTTGCCGCCGGGAAATAAACGCCCCACAGCAATGATACGCCTTTCAGCCCTATGTTCATCCCTGCATCAATATAAATCCGTGGCACTGCAAGGAACCCGTCCAGCACATTCCTCGACATGGGCCAGAGTACCGCATGTACCACAAGGAACACAATAACGCCCGGCTTTACCCCAAAAATAATGATAACCACCGGCAGCAATGCAACACCCGGCAGTAAATCAAACACAGATATTACCAAATTACAGATGTCATAAAACGTCCTGCTCACCATGGACAGGCCTGACAGCAGGAATGCCAGCACAATCCCTATCAGCAGCCCTTCCAGAAGGAGCTTCATGGAATTGCCGATATACACCCACAAGGACATGCCCGCATATCCCTGTACGAAATTCCTGACAAACGCGTCCCCAATTGTTTCCAAAGACGGGAAAATCAATTCTGACTTCTCACCCATCATACCAGATTTCGCAACATATTCCCAAATGCACAGCAATGCAATAATAAAGACTGCCCGTGCAATAAAAGCATGTAACTGCCTCTTTTTTTCCTCCATCATAACCTCCTGCCACGTCCCGCCTGTTGGGATACAGGCTGTTCTTCGCGTTCCCCCTGCAGTTCGCCGTGTAAAATGTCATCCTCATGCCCTTCACACCTCCCCGCCGAAACGGCGGGCTGTTTTTCCTTAGTTGCCAGAAACATTCTCAAACACAAGATCCTCATAACTTTCTGGGGCTGTTTCTATGAATTTTGTCTGTGCCATGAAGGTTGCCAGTTTAAACAGGTTGCTTGTTTCAATCGTATACTTGCTTTTCTGGATAAATTCTAATTCCTCCTGCTCACTGTTCCCATCAAACTCGCATGTGATTTTTGCTGCTTCCTCCTGATTTTCATTCATAAAATTCACAGCTTCTTCAATTGCGCTGCACAATGCTTTGTACAGTTCTGGATCATTGTCATGTATAGCTTCAGATGCAACCCCTACGATAAAGGAATCGTCAACGCCCCATGCTTCTGTCACATCCTTGATTTCATACAGGCTGCTTTCCTTCCGCTCTTTAAAGATATATGGGTTGGAAGTCAAGTGGCAGGATACGTTCCCGCTCTGCAGCGCTGTCATCCCATCTGGATGGGCCATTGCAACAATGTTTGCATCCAATGCATGCGGGTCATACCCTGCATTATCCAATGCCATTGCAAGCAGGATATGCTGGATGGACCCTATGTTTACAAGGGCAATCTGGTTGCTGCTCCCGATTAAGTCATCGAAGGATTTGATATTTTCATCATTTGTCATTAACCCATGTTCCTGTCCGGAAAGGTTTGTAAATATTTTATAGCCTACGCCTTTTGTCACCCCGGTGATAGCCGGTGCGGCTCCCATAAACCCTGCGTCAATGCTCCCTGCAGAGATCCCTGTATTAATATCCGCCCCGGAGCTCATCTGGTTCCATGTGACAGTCACCTTGCCGCCAGTAGCTTCTTCGTAGGCTTTCTCAATTAACTGCTGCTCCTTTACGATGCTAAGCGGTGCATAAGCCAGGCCATACTGATAAGCAATATTTAAGGTAACATCCTTACCGCCTGCATCCTGCCCGGCGTCTTCCTGCCCATCAGATGCCTCCTGCCCGTCAGATGTTTCCTGGTCCTCTGACGCGCCCTGTTCTGTTTCCTGGTTCTTTGCTGTTTCCTGGTTTTTTCCATTGTTTGTCCCGCACCCTGCAAACATAAGTGCAACTCCCAGGCATAATGCCATCTTCCTCAAAACTTTTTTCTTCATCTTTTTTCCTTCCTTTTCATTTTTCTATAAGCCCCACCATACAAATGCCTAATTCCTCTCTATCAGCTTCATCCGGTGGATTTTTCCATTATACGTACGGGGAATTTCATCAATCACTTCTATTTCTTTGGGCATTTTGTTCCCATCAATATACTTTTTCAGGAACTCAAACAGATCTTTCTGCTGGAAGCTCTCTTTGTCATGCACCACTACAAACAGCTTGGGCACCTGCCCGGAAAGCTTGTCCGCCTTGGGCACGCAGGCGCAATCCACAATTTCCCCATATTTCCTGACATTTTCTTCAATTTCCTCTGGTGAAATCTTTATCCCTTTATAATTGATGATATTGTCTTTTCTCCCCAGCATATAAACGTAGCCGTCTTTATCGATATATCCCAAATCATTGGTATAGATAAACCCGCCCTGCATGATCTGCCCGGTCAATTCCGGCTGTTTCCAATAACCCTTCATGTTCATAGCGCCTGTTGTCGCAAGCAGGCCCATATGTTCCTTCGAAGATTCTATGGGCTTACGCTGCTCGTCCGTAACGATAAATTTTGCATTTTTGGTGGGTTTCCCAATGCAGCCTGCCCTTCCTCTTTCCTTATTAAAATCCAGCACACAGGTCCTGCCAGATTCTGTAGAGCCATAAAAATTGTAAAGCCGTGCAGAAGGGAAGTATGAAACCAACAGCTCCTTCACATCCTCTGGCAGCGCTTCTGCCCCTACCTGGATGTAGTCAATCTGCCCGCTGAGCTCCGCCAGCTTCTTGCCTGCTAATTTATGTAAAACCAGCAATGCACTGGGCGATATATCCATTGCCGTAACCTGGTAGTTCTCAATCAGGTGAAATACCCGTTTCGCCCAAGATACCCCATCAATCAGCACGACTGCGCTCCCATTCAGCAAATTTGCGTAACAGCACCTAATGCCGTGGGAGTGGCTTAACGGCAGCGGTATCAGCTCTATGTTATCCGCTTTCATTTCCGTGCCATATTTCACATTTTCAGCAAGGGCAATATTATTGCCATGCGTCACTTCAATTCCCTTTGAAAGCCCTGTAGTCCCTGTTGTGTATAAAATTTCGGCTGTTTCCCCTGCTTTCGGGAAAGCTGGTTCTTCTTCCTTATCCTCACTGGCCCCTTCCAGATTCCCAAATAAGGACTCCGCTTTCTGCATAGCCACAGGAACCTCATACTTGGTGCTGCACAAAAACAGGCCCGCCCCAGTTTCCTCCAAAATTCTCCTGACCTGCTCCTCTGACGCCCTGTGCTCCACTGGCACAAATACCGCGCCGTATTTCTCACATGCCAAATCACATATGAGGAAATCTGCATCCTGCGTACATTCTGCCATCACGCAGCTTTTTTTCTTTATTCCAAGCCTTTCCAAACTCTGTGCGGCTGCCTTTGCCCTGTCCCATACTTCCCCATATGTGTACGATCCATCTTTGTCTGCCACACATAGCTTGTCTGGGTTCTGGGCTGCATGGCTTGCCACCGCTTCCACAATTGACTCAAACATATCATTACCTCATTTACTCTCACTTTTTCCTTATTATGGTTAGGGTGCCAAAGGTGCTTTTGGCATGCTAATCTTATTATACATATTTCTATCACATTGTTTATCTTAGGAAACAAATGTGATGGAAATGTGTAAATAACAAATATTACCCCTGCAGGCAACCGCTGGCAGAGGTTCTGGGGCATGTTCTTCCCCGGAATTATAAAAAACGACGATAGCCAACTGCAAAATAGCCGTACCCACCGAAGGGATACGGCTATTCTGTAATCTGCCGATTGGCGGCGCCTTTTCTTTTCCCATATGGCATGCGGATACCAAATACCCAAAGATTCTCTGGTATACCCAGATCCCCCATGAGAAAAGGCAAGTAAGATACTGTGATATTTAACCGCCGGAGTAATAATTATTTCTTAACCTTGCTGCTCAATTTCACCTTACTCCATGAGCCATTCAAGGTTTCTTTGCCAGACTTCTTGAAACTCCGGATCCTTACGTAATACTTCTTGCCTGCTTTCAGCTTTGTAAATGTGTAAGAAGTCTTTGACAAACTCTTGGATTTCACGTTTTTCTTAAATTTCTTATCTGTACTCACCTGCACCTGATACCCTGACGCCATCTTATCCTTTGCCCATTTCACAGTCAGCTTTTTGCCCTTAACGGCTTTCACTGACTTTACAGACTGCTTCTTCGGGCTTACCTTAATTGTCACTTTCTTAGACACATTCCCTGCCTTGATCGTTATGGTGGCAATCCCGGTATTTTTGATGGTTACTACCCCAGTACCCTTCTTGACAGACGCAATCTTTGGCTTGGAGCTTGTAAATGCCATCTTGCTCTTGGATGACGCATTGATTTTAAACGGCTTTGTGCCATATACAACCTTATATACCGTTTTTTTGCAGGTAATGGATGTTGATGCCTGGTTTGATGCTTTGGTGATTGTAAAGGTGGCTGTTTTGCTGCCAGTATAATTTCCCTTTCCTGTGACAGTTACCTTCGCTGTCCCTACTTTGATATTGTCACTGTAGGATACGGTATAATCTGTACTTGAAACTAATGTTTTGCCATTCAGCACCACAGTGGCTGCTGGGGTTTTGGCTTTTCCATCGTAAGTATAGCTGGTCTGGGATAATTTGATGGTAGCTTTGGAAAGATTGCCGCGGCTTACGGTATTGCCGCCAGTTCCGCTATCGCTGCCCCCTCCAGAGTTACCGCCGCTTCCGCCGGGGGTACCATCATTTCCTCCGGGGGTACCGCCGTTTCCTCCGGGGGTACCATCACTTCCGCCGGGATTACCGCCACTTCCATTTCCGTTTCCGTCACTTCCTGAACCATCAGTTCCGCCGCCGCTGTTGTTTTCATCATCCCCTGTGATTCTAAAAGTCTTTGTCTGGCTTCCTGTATACCCAACTTTACCTGTAACGGTTACGGTAGCTGTTCCTGGATGTGTATTATCCTTGTAAGAAACAATATAATCCATATTCAAAACTAATGTTTTGCCATTCAGTTCCACGGTTACTGCTGGCGTTTTGTCCGTCCCATCATAAGGATATTCTGTCTGTTCCAACGTCACCTTCGCATCCTTAATATCACTTGGAGCGAACTGGTAATGCTTCTCCGCATTCAAGATTACATCATTTGTATTTGGTGATATCCATACATTATTCTTCCAATCTTCTTCGGTACCAGTATAATATACCTCTTTCAGAGAATCACAATCTGCAAATGCCGCCATCTCTATATCTGTTACACTTTTCGGAATGATAACAGTGCTCAAAGCAGAACAGGATGCAAATGCACTTTCTTTAATAATTCCCACATCCTGAGGAATTTCCACTCCGGGAAGCATTATACAATTCTGAAACATACCCACACTAATGCAGTCTGCACTCTTAGGAAGGGTCACATTCATCAAATAGTAACATTTCGTAAACATATTATCACCCAAGGTTACCTGCTTAGTACTGGGAAGAAACGTCGCACTTATCAATTTCTGGCATTGAAAAAATGCGCCAGCACCAACCTCCTTAATACTGGCAGGCAACACTATGGAGCTAAGGCCTGTGCAAGCTTTAAAAGCATTCTGTCCAATAGTTTCCACCCCTTCAGAAATAGTCACCGAACCAAGATTTTCACAATTATAGAACGCATTGTCACCAATATTCTTCACATTGGAAGGAATAGCCACAGAAATAATGGAAGAACCATTAAATGCATTGTTGCCAATTGTGGTTACACTGGAAGGAATTTCTACACTAAGCACCCCACAGCTCCCAAAAGCGCAGGCACCGATATTAGTTACTCCATTTTTAATTACAACCTTACGGATTATGCTCCTGTTCTTTATCCATGGCTGTTCTTCGGCACTGTCAAAATCTGGCATTGCTCCATTACCAGAGATAGTCAGCGTACCTGCCTTTGTTAAATTCCAGTTAAGCCCTCCATTAAGGGTTCCACTTCCAATTGATATGCCGGCATCCGGATCATCAGGCGCAGTATAATCTTTCGGATAACGGGTGATATAATGGCTGGTGCTGCTCATCACCTCAGCTTTCAAGATTGCCCGTCCCCAATGAACCCTGCCTATATGATCTCCCATACTGACATTCCCTTCAGCTACAACCACTCCTGTATCGTTCACTTCAAGCACAATCACAGTATGGACATCACCATTCATCCGCAGGATATCCCCGGGTTTTATATCCTCATATTGAAAGCCACCTGCCGCATACATCCTGGCTGGCAGGCTGCCAAATGCTGCATCACTGAGTGAAAATGCAAAAGCTACACAACCAACAGCCTTGATATTCTTTCCATCAAGGGGGCCGCCTTTCCAACTATAATCTTTTCCCATTGTGTTGGGATATGGCTCAAAATTAGTCCAAATCGCCCCTTCCTTATACATGTCCTGATCCCTTAAAGCAATCATGGACTGGTAAACCTGCGTTGGAGTAGGAATTTCCACATCAGCCGCTGCAAGCCTAATTTGAGATTCATCCGTAAAAACATTCCCCTCTGGCACAGGTTCTTCCAGCCCCGCATATGCCACTGACTGGGAAGAAAGGCATAAACAAAGCGCTAGGGCAATTGAAACAATTCGTTTTTTCAATTTTTTTACCTCCTAATGTTAATTTTAAAAAAACTTTTACTTGACAACATCCTTAATTATAAATATATTGTTATTTTTCCGGTTTGTCAATAAAATTAGCGATCCTGAAAAACAAAATACATGATGCCCTGTCTTCTTTCTTTTAAATTGTTCCAATTGGCTGGTATGCCATATCCCTAACTCCCCTACCCTCCGCCCGTTGCTCCCCCTTATCCCAATGACAGCCAAAAATTAATTATTTCAGATGCCCTTGGTACCATTCGATCACAGATTCCCTATCCGATTCAAAAAACTGCGTAGAAATATAAATATCCGCACCATTAAAATCCAACTTTTTAGTCCTATACCGAATATGGGAAGAATTGCCCATATTATCTGTCCTGTTGTTTGCAACTGCCGGATAACCCGTTGCTTTGAATAATGCCTTTGTATATTCTTTTGTTTTTAATTTTTCAAGTTCCGCCGCGGTAATCTTTGATTTGCCAATAAGGTCTTCCATGAAATTATAGAACAATTTAGCAACCGGCAGCATCCCTTCTTTCCATGTATTTTCATCCTTAATATCAAACGGTACATCTGAAAGCGAAAAACTAAAATCATCTGTATCCAAATTCATCTTTGCCAGCAAGTCTTTAATAAAGGAAATGATATTATTTGACGACAGATTAGTTTCAAAAAAGATACCGCTATTGTCAATCTGTTTCGCTTTGCGGAGTTTCCTCTCGTCATTTGTAATATATGTTTTGTCCGCATTTAAAATAGAATAATCCTCCGCTGCTAAATCGCTCAAAATTACCGTGTGCAACTCATAAGCAAGGTTGATAAATTTAGTAAGCAAATCAACCCAGCTCCTCACCTTTGAATTCAACATAATTGAATTTACGAATCAGGATACCAGAAAGTACCTTTGCCCTGTTCCGGATCGAAGGCCCATCCCAGTTCTCCGCAGACAAAACTTCTCTGTTCAAAATATTTGCCTTTGAATTTTCACAGATGATTTTCTTCTTGTCATGGAATGATTTCGTTCCAAGTTCACTGTTATGCCCTGTAATAGTCAAATTGCCAAGCGTATGCAAATATATTTCATATACCCTGCTGTAATCATCACCAACTTCTTTTTTCTATACAGCAGCATTTTCTTTCTGCGGTAAAATATGCTCTACTGCAAGATTACTAAATCTTAATTCTTACCAAAAAGGAGCCATTTCGTTCCAAAAACACACTTTATTTTACACTATCCCTGTTTTTACATTAGAACTCCCCAAACACCCCTATGCTGCAATCCCCCAGCATCTTCATAGCCTTAAACCAGCACATCCATTGCCGGCAAATCCCCACCGGCAAATTCTCCCCCTCCTGCCTCTGCATCCATACGAAAGGAAACATCTGGCATAGCAGTTACGGCTGCCATCTCTGCTGCAACCATCTGTTCCACCTGCTGCTCTATCTGCTGTTCAAGCTGGGCTTCTGTCAGTTCCATGCCGTCTTCACTTAACACAAGCTCTACGCCGTCCTGGGGAAGGTAAGCCATTGCACTGTCCATACCCTCAGAACTGCTGCCGGAATTCGCCATATTTTTCTTATATTCCAAATCAGCTTCATCCAGCTTCTCCAGCTCTTTGCTCCGGTTTAAACGGCGCTTTTGCATCAGTTCCTGCTGCTGGCGTTTCTGTTTCTGGTTCCGATGGGTTTTTTCGGATTTTGCTTTTTGCTTTAAGTTCTGTTCCTTGCGTTTTACCCGCAGTTTGATGTCATTTTTCTGCTGCTGTTCTTCTGCCTTGGTTTCTTTTGCCTGCCTTTTCTGGAGCTGTTCTTCCTGTTTTAAGTTCTGGGTTTTCATCTGGGCGCAGCGCACCATCCTTTTGGCATGGACGATGGCGGCAGTAAGCTGTGATTCGTTGAACTGCCCAGTGCCCTTGGCTTTCAACAGGCTGACTAGCTTCCCTTTGGCCTGCGCCAAAACCTGCCCGGAACTCTGTGCCCTTTTGGCGCGCAAAAGGGCGGAACGTATTTCCCTCGGGTTATAATTTACATTTTTCTTTTTGGCCTTGGAATTGTTTTTCCTTGAAGCCGGACTGGGTTTTCCTGTACTGCCGGCAGACACCGTTCCCTGCATACTGCTGGAAGCTACCCCGGCTGCGCTGTATGAATTTACTTTCATGTTTTTCCCTCCTTGAAACTTTGCTGCGGGAATCCGTTCCCTATTAATAAATTCATCGTCACATTTGTACAAAAAATAACCGCGGGAAAGAATACATTTCAAATATTCTTTCCCGCGGCTAATCCCAAGCCTGCGCCTGTATTATTTTCTTTTTCCGTCCCTATACTAATTCAAGGAGAACCTCTAAAGCACCGTCGCCTTTCCGCTGCCCAATTTTGACGATTCTGGTGTAACCACCGTTACGGCCTTCGTATTTTGGAGCAATTTCGTCAAATATTTTATTCGGAAGGTTCACTTTCTTGGTGTTCTTCTTCTTTCCTGCATTATCAGCGGGGACAAATGTCACAGGGTATAATACCTTGTTCATCTGGCGCCTTGCATGAAGGCGGGAAGGAAGGTCTTTTTTGATTTTCCTCTCTACCTCATCGTAAACGCTTACTTTCTTGCCGTCTACGACTTCTTTGATCCTCTTGCCATCCTTGTCTTTACGGGCAACTTTTGCAGTTACTGTAACTTCCTCAAAATTGTCCTTTTCACGGATAGCCATGGCAATAAGCTTCTCCGCTATTTTGCGGACTTCTTTTGCCTTTGCTTCAGTAGTAACAATCCTGCCATGGTACAGCAATGCGGTTACCTGATTCCTGAGTAAAGCTTTCCTCTGGTCTGAGGTCCTGCCTAATTTCCTATATTTTGCCATTTCTGTTCTTCCTCCATTTTAAATATCCGGCAATGCCTTTTGGTCTTATTTACCGAACATGATATGCGCAGGGCTTTGCCTTTTGGCCTTACAACCCCTGTTTATTCTTCACCAGGATTTAACTGCAATCCAAGTTCTTTTAATTTTGCCAATACTTCTTCTAAAGACTTGCGCCCGAGGTTGCGGACCTTCATCATGTCTTCCGGCGTCCTGTTTGTCAGTTCTTCCACCGTATTGATGCCTGCCCGTTTCAGGCAGTTGTAAGAACGGACGGACAATTCCAGTTCGTCAATGTTCATTTCAAGGACTTTCTCTTTCGCATTGTCCTCTTTTTCAATCATGACTTCTGCGGTCCTTGCATTCTCAGACAAGTCAATGAACAGGTTCAGATGCTCGCTCAGAACTTTCGCTGCCAAGCTTACCGCTTCATCCGGCTCTAAGGTGCCGTTTGTGAAAACGTCAAGGGTAAGCTTATCATAATCTGTAATCTGCCCCACACGGGTGTTTTCGATCGTAAGGTTTACACGCTCTACCGGCGTATAAATGGAATCCACCGCAATCACGCCAATTGGGACATCTTCACTCTTGTTCTTATCTGCACTGACATATCCCCTGCCTTTTGTAATGGTCAGTTCCATATATAATCTGGAATCTGCGCCGCCATTTAAGTGGGCAATGACTAATTCCGGGTTCAGCACTTGGATATCCGGGTCAACCTGGATATCTGCAGCTGTGACTACGCCTTCGCCTTCAAATTCAATGTAAGCAACTTTAGACTCGTTTGTTGGGC